>FWPU01000889.1_pt1 | contig 94159 bp, 77 predicted proteins | sample 2228361 | NCBI WGS metagenome assembly FWPU01 (sample SAMEA103939777, study PRJEB20133) | metagenome | reverse complement strand
GGCCGTGCGCCCCTACGAGCGGCGGGCTTCAGTCGGTCAACATTTCCTCCAACGGACATCCACTCCCTCGTGGGCAGAATGTCCCCAAGGGCGGCAATCCGGGGGGGCGTGCGCCATGTTCAAGCAAGATGAGAGGATGTCCGTGTAATGCAAACTCCCTCCTCACGGCGAACCACCGGGGACATCCCAAGCATCTAGAACCATCCGTACCTTTTGGGCCAGGGCCTGGGGGGTGAACGGTTTGCGGAGGAGCGTGGGGGTTGGTTCCGGCGAGACGTGGCGGGCGATCAGATTTTCGGCGTGGCCCGACATATAGAGCACCCGGGCTTCGGGATGGCTTTCCCGAAGGTACGCCAGAAGTACCCGACCGCTCATATGAGGCACGAACACATCGGTGAGCAGAAGGTGGATCGGTTCACGGAAGGCAGAGGCCATCCGGAGGGCCTCGTCGCCCCGGCGGGCCTCCAGGACACGATAGCCCTGGCCACGCAGAATGCGCACAGCCAGGGCACGGACCATTTCGTCGTCCTCGACCACCAGGATGGTTTCCTTCCCCCGAGGCCATTCCTCGACGGCCGGCGGTTCGGCCGGTGCTTCCAGCGGCTCGTTTACCTGCGGCAGATAGATATGGAAAACGCTGCCTCGGCCGAGTTCGGAATCCACCCGGATGTGGCCGCCGAACTGCCGGACGATGCCGTAGACGGTGGCCAGGCCCAGCCCCATCCCTACTTCTTTCGTGGTAAAGAACGGCTCGAAGAGGTGTTCACGCACCTCTTCCGGGATCCCCTCCCCGGTATCGCCGACGGTGAGCCGCACATAGCGTCCGGGGGACAGCCCGGGGAGGTCCCGGACATCGTCTTGAGCCAGTTCCACGTTGGCCGTCTCCAGCGTCAGCCGGCCGCCGTTCGGCATCGCGTCACGGGCGTTCACCACCAGGTTGATGATGGCCTGCTCCATCTGGGCCACATCGACCCGGGCGCGCCACAGTTTCGGAAATAAGGAAAAGGCGAGTTCAATGTCCTCGCGGAGGAACCGGCGGAGCATCCCGGCCAGTCCTTCCAGCACCTGGTTGAGGTCCACCACTCGCAGTTCCATCACCTGGCGCCGGCCGAAAGCCAGGAGTTGTTGTGTGAGCATGGTGGCCCGTTGCCCGGCCTTCAAGATGGCCTCGGCCTCGGCCCGCAGGGGATCGTCGGGGCGGAAGGAGGAAAGCAGGAGTTCGGCATAGCCGTTGATCGCCGTGAGGAGGTTGTTGAAATCGTGGGCTATCCCGCCGGCCAACCGGCCCAGCGCTTCCATCTTCTGGGCCTGGCGCAGTTCCTCTTCGAGCCGTTTGCGGGCCGAGATGTCGCGGGCCACCACCAGCGAGGCCGGCCGACCTCCCAGCATAAACGGCGCCGCCGTCACTTCCACCGGAATGACGTGGCCGTCCCGATGTAGAAACCGCTCCTCCAGCGGAGGGGCACGTTCCCCGCGTTCCAGTTGAGCCCGAATCCGTTCCCGGACGATGGCGTGATCGTCCGGATGGACGAAATCGAGCGCCGGACGGCCGATCACCTCCTCCGGCGATCCGTAGCCGAGCATCCATGCACCGGTCAGGTTGACCATGCGGAGCAGGCCATCCTGGTGAACGGCGACGGCATCGGGCAAAAGTTCGATCAGGCGGCGGTAGCGCTCCTCCGATTCCCGCAGTGCCCGCAGTGCCCGGCTCTTCTCGATAGCCTGGGCAATGCTGCGAGCCACAGCGGAAAGCAGGTCTATCTCGACCTGCTCCCATTCCCGCTCCGTCCGGCAGGAATCGAGGCCGATGAATCCGTAGGGCAGGCCTCCGACCATCAGGGGGAATACCAGGATGGAACGGATGTCCTGGGACTCCAGGAGCAGCCGTTCGGAGGGGGGAAAATCGGCCACTTTCCCCGCGATCATCTCGTTGCGGCTGAGCGCCTCCACCCAGCGCCCGAAGCCGGCCTCGACACAAGGAAGGTTTTGCATAGCCGGATTATCGATCTGGGGCGTGATGCCGGGAGCACACCACTCCACCCGTTGGCTGACCAGCAGGCGTCCCTGGGCATCCTCGTGGGCCTCGAAGATATAGACCCGATCGGCCTCCGCCGTTTCGCCCAGGCAGGCCAGTACCTCGGGCAACACGGCAAAGGGATCGGATGCCCCAAGCAACCTCTGGGCCGTATCGGCCAGGCAGGCCAGGTAACGCTCCCGTCGAAGCATCTGTGCCTCGGCCTGCTTTTGGGCGGTAATATCCCGAACCACCCCCTGAGTGGCGATCCCTCCCCGGTAAGGAACATAGGCCACCGAAGCCTCCACAAGGATTTCTCGGCCATCCTGACTCATGGCAGTAAATTCATAGCATGGAGGGACGACCTCTCCGCGCTGTATCCGAGCGGCGCGTTCCTCGATCAGCGGTCGGCTCCGAGGGGCTACAAGCTGGATGAAATCAAAGTCGGGGGCGCGGGCCTCCTCTGGGGTGATGGCGAACATCTCGCTGAAGCGCCGGTTGATGAACTCGAAGCGCCGGTTGAAGAGGAGATAGATGGCTTCGCTCGACTGTTCCACCAGGGTGCGGTACTTTTCCTCGCTCTCCCGCAGGGCTTCCCGGACGGAGCGCTGCTCGGTGATGTCCCGAGCCACCAGGAGGACGGCATAAGGCCGCCCTTCCTCGTCGAACAGCGGGGAAAGCCGGCCTTCAAACCAGACCTCGCGGCCCTCGATGGGCAGCGCATACTCGATGGTGACCACCTGCCGGGTACCCAGGGTGCGGTCAATGGCCTCCTGGAAGAGTTCGGCTTGTTCCCGGGAAAAGATCTCGTGAATCGTGCGTCCCAGGAGATCGTTCGCCGGCCGGTAGAGCCGATCGGGCCGGCTAGGGGCGATATCCAAATAGCGCCCATCCGGGCCGACCACCAGGACCACGTTGGCCATCGCTTCCAGAAGGGCCCGCAGCCAACGGGCACTCTCCTCACTGTTCATGGGCAACCCTCCTCAATCTTCCCAAAATGGAACTACAAAGCCTCGCCGGGACATCAGGGCGCGCACCTCCAGCATAGCCGTATAGGTAGGCAATATACAGAGCGTTGTGCCTTGCGGTGTGTGGGCCAGGGCCGTGTCCAGGGCCCGCTCCAGATTCTCCTCCACGACGATCTCCCCATCCACTCCGGCGTATTTGAGGCGGACGGCCATATCCCGGGCGCGGGTACCGGAGACGATCAGGGAGGTCGTCCGGCCGGCCAGGGCTTCGAAATCGGCATCCCACAGCCAGGAGACGTCGGTGCCGTCGGCGATGTGGTCGTTGATGATGATCAGGCAGGGAAAGGTCCGACCGCCGGCTGCGAGCATCTGCAGGACCTGTCCCACCCCCACCGGATTTTTGATCAGGGCCAGAAGGATTTCCCGGTCCCCGATCGAGACGCGCTCCAGCCGGCCGAAGGCGGCTTGAAAGCGGGAAAGGGAATCCAGGCATGTCTCCGGGTCTAACCCCAAGGATAGGGCGGCGGCGACGGCTGCCAGGGCGTTATAGGCGTTATAGAGGCCGGGAAGAGGAGAACGGAAGTCGCATTCCCCGGCCGGGGTGCGGAGTCGTCCCTGCAGTCGGCCGTCTTTCGCCACGCCGGTTACGGTCAGCAGGATGTCCGGCTGGGGGCGGGCATGGCCGCAGCGTGGGCAGCGGTAGAGGCCGATATGGCCGTAGTAAGCCGGGGCATAGGTGTAGGGGGCACCACAACGTCGGCAGTAGCGGGCGTCAGCGGTATGGTCAGGGATCGGCCGGCCCAGGGCCGGAGCCTCCAGGCCGTAATAGAGCACCCGGGCCGTCAGGCCCGACCCCAAATCGGCCACGGCCGGGTCGTCGGCGTTGAGGAGGACGGTGGCGGTGGCGGGGAGGGTGCGGAGAGCCTCCCGCCAGCGGCCGGCCACCGTGTCCACCTCGCCGTAACGGTCCAGCTGGTCGCGGAAAAGGTTATGCAGGAGCACCAGGCGAGGGCGGCAGAGGGCCACGGCCCGGGGGAAGTGGGCCTCATCCATTTCAAAGAGGCCGCTATCGCCGGCCGGCCGGCCACGGAGGTCGCTGGCGTACAGGAGCGTGGTGGCCACCCCTTCCATCAGGTTGGCCCCGGCGCGGTTGTGGATCGGGTGCCATCCTGCCTCGCGGAGCACCTGGGCCAGCATCCGGGCCGTGGTCGTCTTGCCGTTGGTACCGGTGAGGAGGATCGTCCCCCGCCCCAGGCAAGCGCAGAAGGACGGAACCATCTTCCGATCCAGAGATTGGGCCACCAGGCCGGGTAGCGTCGTTCCCCCTCCCCGACCCAATGCACGGCTCAAAAAGCCGGCGGCTCGGCCCAGAAACAGGGGCAGGAAACGTAGGCCCATCAGCGCTTCTCTGGAGCCATTTTCCTCGGCCCGATGGGTCCTAGAGCATCTCGATCCGGTAGCCGGTTACCTCGACATCGGGCCGGTTTTGCTCTAACCAGTGTACCACCTGCTCCAGGAGGTGATAAAGCCGGGAGGCCTCGTTGGAGATCGAGACCACGCCCAGGCAGGCCGATTGCCAGAGGTCTTGGTGGTCCAGTTCGGCAACAGAGACGTTGAATTCCTGGCGGAGGCGGGCGACGATGGAACGGAGCACGCCCCGTTTTTCCTTGAGGGAGTGATTCGCGGGAAGGTGAAGTTCGATCTGGCAGTACCCGATGGCCATGGGTCATCCTCAGAACAGTTCGTTCAGACGGCTGGTGGCCTGCAAAAGCACGGCCTGGGCACGCCAGAAGTCGTCCGCCGAAGCAGCCGGCGTGACCACGAAGGCAAAATGGTCCTCGTTGACGGGGGAGATCAGACAGTGCTCCTTCCCGGTCTGGAAGGCCAGGGTCAGCAGGGGACCGGTGCCCAGGGCGGAAGCGATGCGTCCGGCCTCGACGGTCAGTTCGGCCAGTTCCACCTCCGGCACTTCCCCGGCGGCCCACTCCCGGCGGGCGGCCAGAGCGACGTTCAACCCATCCATGCCGCTCAGGCCGACACAGCGGGCCTCCGGAAGGCTTTCCAGCGCCTCCTGGAGGAGGGCCTGGATGGGGTCAACGACCCGTTCGACCGGGGGAGGAGCGACGGCCACGGCCGGCGCTTCCACGGGCGGAGCAGCAGGCGGCGGAGCAACCCGCAGGTCGACCTCCAGGCGTTCCAGCCGGCCGCTCAGGTGGGCAAGTTCCCTTTGGAAAACGGAACGCAGGCCGGCCGTTTCATCCGCCTGCCGGCGGGCCAGTTCCTCGAGGGCGGAGAGGCGCTCCAGGAGGGCCTGAACGGGCAGCGTTACCGTCCCCGGCGCAGCCGGCTGTTCGCGGTGGGCCAGTTCCTCGCGCAACGTGGCCTCGCTCTCCTCGCGCTGAGCGAGCAAAGCCTGAAGTTCTGCCCGTTCTTCCTTCTGGCGCAGGCAGGTCGCCTCGGCCTCGGCCAGACGGGCCTGCACCTCGGCCAGTTCCCGATCGCGCCGACGAAGCCTTTCCTCCAGTTCCTCCACCCGGGTTTGGCGTTCGGCCAGTTGCTCATCGCGCTGGCGGACCAGAAGGTCCATTTCCTCCAGGCGAAGTTGCTGCTCCTGAACGATGCGCTCCAGTTCCTGGGCCTGGCCGGCCAGCCGTTCCATCTCCTGGCGCAGTTCACCCACGCGAGAGAGAAAATCTTCCAGCATAGGACCTCCTAATCCTGTTCCTGGGTCTGGCCCACCATCACGACCGGGTTGTAGGTGATGTCTCTGGCCTCGAAGAGGAGTACCAGGGCACTGGGAGTTCGGGCGATGGAACGATGGTGCAGGCCGGCCCGGACGACCAGTCCCTCCTTTTCCTGGAGCGTCACGGTACCCCCGCCCTCGATCTCGATGTCCACCGTGCCGGAAAGGACCAGGAAGAATTCATCCTTGTTATGATAATGGGGAGGATAACTGCCCTGATAAAGGACGAGCAGAGCATGATAATCATCCACCTGGGCGAATTCCATAGGCACCCACGGAGTTTCCAGTCGGGTTCCCAGTGCGGCAAGGTTCACTTTGCCCATTGTCTCCTCCAGGGTATCGGGCGCTTCCCCGATGGCTATCCATACAGGCTATTTTTATTATAACACCCCGATGGCTTTTTCGCAACCCGCCCCCAGTTGCACGCCGGCCCGGGGTGTAGTACAATTTAGGCAACTTTTTGCCAAAGAGGTTACGGCGGAGCAGATCCGATGAACTTTGCAGAGCGACTTCTGGAGCGGTGTCGCCAAAGCGATAGCCTCCTTTGTGTGGGGCTGGATGTGGTGGCCGAGCGCCTCCCGGCCATATGTCGGGATCGGGCCGACCCGCTCCTTTTCTTTATCCAGTCCATTGTGGAGGCCACGTCTCCCTGGGCCTGTGCCTACAAGCCGAACCTTGCCTTTTACGAGGCGCTGGGACCGGCCGGCCTGGAAACCCTTCGCCAGATCATCACCTTTATCCACCGCCATACCCCGGCCCTGGTGATCGCTGACGCCAAACGGGCCGACATCGGCCATACCTCCGTCTTTCATGTCCGCTTCCTCTACGATTTCCTGGAGGCCGATGCCGTTACCCTGAACCCTTATCTGGGAGGCGAGGCCCTGATGCCCTTCTTGGAGCGGTCCGAACGGGGTTGTTTTATCCTCTGCCGCACCTCCAACCCCGGTGCCGGCGAGTTCCAGGACCTGCTAGTGGACGGCCGGCCGCTCTATCTGGCCGTGGCCGAACGGGTGCACCGCTGGAACGAACGCGGCAACTGTGGCCTCGTGGTCGGCGCGACCTGCCCGGAGGAACTGGCCCGGGTACGGACCCTCTGCCCCGACCTGCCCATCCTCATCCCCGGCATCGGCCCGCAGGGGGGAGACCTCCTGCAGGTCGTCCGGTCCGGGGTGGATCAGGCCGGCGAACGCATCCTGGTGAGCGCATCCCGGTCCATCCTCTACGCTTCAGACGGCCCCGACTTTGCCGAGGCCGCCGCCCAGGCGACCCGAGACCTGTGCCACGCTATCAATCAGGTGCGGAGGTCTTCCGGAGAGGTGTTGCCATGAACGTCCCGGAAGTAGCGCTCGGCGACCGGGTTCGCCTGCGCAAACCGCACCCGTGTGGAGGAGATACCTGGCAGGTCACCCGAATCGGCAGCGACATCCGACTGCGCTGCCTGACCTGTGGCCGGGTGATTCTCCTCCGCCGGGAGCAATTCCGCCGCCGGCTGCGGACCATGCTCCCCCGAGAGGAGAAGGGGGAACCATCATGCAGGTCCTTTTGTTAGGCTACGGAGCGGCGCTCCACGCCCTGGCCTGGAAACTCCTTTCGGAACCCTCCGTCGAGCGGATTTATTGTGTTCCCGGCAACGCCGGCACCGTCCTGCTGGTTGGGCCTCCACCTTTTTCTCCCGAGCATCCTGTCGAAGCGGCCCAGTGGGCTTTTTCCCGGCAGGTGGACCTGGTGGTGGTGCAAGGGATGCCGGATTGGGTCGAGGTTCTGGGTGATATGGCCCTGCCGGTGGTGGGAGTGGGGAGGAAAGCCTGGCAGACCCTGCGTCGCCGTGAGAAGGCGCGGAAGCTCCTGCGCAAAAGTGGCGTCCCCTGTGTGGAGGGCCGTGCCTTCCACGAGAAAGAAGCGGCCGAACGCTACCTGGCCAGCCGGCCCCTTCCCCTCTGGATGCGCCTGGAAGCGGCTGCTCCCCACGAGGCCGTCCGGGTGCAGGACCGCCTGACGGCTTTCCGGGAATTGGATCGGCTGTTCAGCCTGGATTCCCGAGCCGAGGTATGCATCGAGGAGGACCGTCCTGGCGTGGAGGTTTCCCTGGCCTTGCTCAGCGATGGCCGAAAGGCCCTTTCCCTGGGAGTGAGCCGCCCCTATGACCGTCGCTACGAGGGAGAGACCGGCCCGCTGACGGAGGGGATGGGAGCCTATGCTCCTTACGGAGACCGGGCGTTGGAAGAGCACTTGATGGCCGAGGTGGGTCGGCCAGCTCTAGTTGCCCTGGCGGAGGCCGGCTTGCTGCAGCCGACCTTCCTGCAATTGCGCATCCTCCTGGCTGAGCCGAGGCCCCTTCTGCGCGAGATTTCCTGGGGATTGGACGACCTGCACGCCGCCGTGTTCTTGCCCCGCTGGGACGGGGAAATCTCTGTCCTTCTCCAGGCCGCTGCCCAGGGAAGGTTGCTGGAGGTCTCCCCTCCCTGGCGGGAAGAGGCCGCCGTGGCCCTGGCTCTGGTATCCGAGGATTATCCCAAACCCTGCCCCGAGGGGGAGCCGCTCTCCGGCCTTTACGAGGCCGAAACGATCCTCTTTCACCACGCCACCCGCCTCCAGGCGGAAACCATCTCTCTGGCCTCCTGGCTGCGCCCGACCCGTCCGGCCGGGTTGACCCACCGGGTGGTCACGGCCGGCGGGCGGGTGCTTTTCATCGTGGGGATGGGGCCGACGCTCGCTGCCGCCCGTCAAAAAGCCTGCCTGGAGGCGGAAAAGGTGCGCTTTCCACGCTGCGCATGGCGCAGGGATATCGCTGCGGAGCCGGAGGGCCGTCCGTGAGCGGCAACGGACGCATCGGCATCCAGGCGTTCCTTTGGGGAGAGACCGGGACCTATCGGCAGAGCGGCGTCAGCAGTTACATCCGCCACCTGGTCCAGGGGCTGGCCGGCATCGCCCTGCCCGGCCAAGCCCTGGTTTACCTCCCCTTTCCGGAGGCGCTGGAAGCCTTCCCCTTTGCCCCCCACCTCCGGGCCCGGGTGAGCCTTTTCCCCCTGCGGAGGCCGACGGCTCGCATCCTCTGGGAACACCTGGTCCTGCCCTGGCATCTCTGGAAAGACGGTATCCACCTGCTCCACGCCCCGATGAATGTCGCTCCCCTCTGGACTCCCTGCCCCGTCGTGGTCACGGTGATGGACCTGGCCTTCCGGCGCTATCCTCCGGTCCACCCGTGGGGCCGACGGCTGTATTTGGACCTCCTCACCCGCCTGAGCGTCCGGCGGGCACGGGCGGTCATCGCCATCTCCGAGTATACCCGTCGGGAAGTGGAGACGCTTCTCCATGTCCCTGCCGGGCGCATCCGGGTGATCTACCCCGGCGTGGATGCCGACTTCCGGCCGTTGCCGCCCGAAGAGGTGGAAGACTTTCGCCGGCGTCGAGGCCTGCCCGAACGCTACTTTCTCTACCTGGGCAATCTGGAGCCGCGCAAGAACCTGCTGCGGTTGGTCCGGGCCTATGCTTGCCTGCGCCCGGCCGGCGTTTCCCTGATCCTGGCCGGCGCCCGGGGCTGGGGCTATGCCGAAGTCTTCCAGGAGGTCGAGGCCCTGGGGCTGACCGACCGGGTCCTCTTCCCGGGCTTTGTCCCCCGCGAGGAACTGCCGTTGTGGTATAATGGAGCCGAGGCCTTTTTCTACCCTTCCCTCTATGAGGGCTTCGGCCTGCCACCGCTGGAGGCGATGGCCTGCGGGACGCCTGTCATGGTCTCGACGGCGGCCAGCCTGCCTGAAGTGGTTGGCCCGGCCGGGTTGCAGGTGGCAGCGGAGGATGTAGAAGCGATGGCCGAGGCTATGCGACGTTTGTTGGAAGAGCCTGAACTGCGGACGGGACTGCGCCGGCGCGGCCTGGCGCAGTCCCGCCGGTTTCGCTGGGAGAAGATGGCCCGTGAGACGGCCGACCTGTACCGGCAGGTGCTGGAGGAGCGATTCCCTTGAAGCCGACGGGAGAGCCAACATCCCCTCCGCGACATAGCCGTCGAAAAGCAAGCCCAGGCCCGAATCTGGCACGCCTCCAGGAGTTGCCCGTACTGGTGGAGCAACTCCTGGAGCGGCTGACCGAAGCCTGCCGGCCGGAGACGGCGGCACTGGTGTTGTGCGAGGAGGAAGGGGAACCTTACCGGGTACGGGCGGTTCGCGGCCTGCCAGAAAAATGCCGGGAGGTCTTCTTTCCGGTCGAGGGCGAGGTGGCCCGACGCCTTTCCTCTTCCCCCCGGCCTGTGGACCTAGAGCGGGAAAAAGGGTGGCTTTCGGGCCTTTCCGGGAAGGAAAAGGAGGGTCTGGAGGTCTTGGACGGCCGGCTGCTTGTGCCCATTCTCCTGGAAGAAAAGTTGCTTGGCTGGCTACACCTGGGGGAGAAGGCCACCGGTCAGCCTTACGCTCCCGGAGAACGCCGTTACTTGAAGCGTCTGGCCGAACAGGCCGGAACAGCCCTGACCAACGCTCTCCTCTACGAACGCCGCCGCCGCGGACTGGCCGCCATGGAGGCCATCAACCACATCGCCCTGGCGGCCACAACACTGGAACTGGACGAACTCCTCCCGGCGATCTACCGAGCGGTGCAACGCGTTCTGGATGCGCCCAACTTTTACATCGCCCTCTACGACGAGGGGAGGGCCGAGTTCACCTTTGCCCTGTATGTGGAACGAGGGAAAGCGGCCGATCCTCCGCCTGGCCGCTGGCCTCTGGGCGAAGGGCTGAGCAGCGAGATCGTCCGCCAACGCCGACCCCTCGTCACCGATGATTACCTGTCCGAATGCGCCCGACGGGGCATTCCGCCGGGGGGAAGGCCGGGAAAGGCCTGGCTGGGCGTCCCGATGATCTTCCGCGACCAGGTCATCGGGGTCATGGTGGCAAGCACCTTCGAGGCCGGGACAAGCTATGGGGAAAAGGATGTCCGACTCCTCGCCACCATCGCCTCTCAGGTGGCCGGGGCGGTGCAGAACGCCCGCCTCTATCAGGAAAGTCGCCGGCGCCTGGAGGAGTTAATCTCCCTCTTCCAGGTGGGCACTCGGGTCCTCTCCACCTTCGATCTCTCGGAGGTGCTGAACGCCGTTTGCAGGGAGGCGGTAAAGTTGCTCCGGGCGACCAGCGCCTATATCTGCGACTGGAACGAGGAAAAGAAGGAGAGCACGGTCATTGCCGAGTATAGAGGGCCGGAGGCATCTCCCCGGCAGCGGGTTTCCGACCTGGGGGAAACCTACGAGGACCCTTTCATCGCCCAGATCCTGGAAGGCGGTCGGCCCTATACAATGCGCCTGAGCGACCCTGACCTTCCACCTGAGGAACGAGAACATATCGAAACCTTCGGGGGCAACACCCTCCTCCTGCTCCCGCTCCGTGCTCGGCGACGGACCATCGGCTTTATCGAGGTGTGGGAAAGCCGCTACGATCGCATCTTCACCGAAGACGAGATTCTCCTGGGGCAGAACCTGGCCAGCCTGGCCGCAATAGCCATCGAGAACGCTCGCCTCTACGTCCGCACCGATCTGGCCCTCGCCCGCCGGGTAAAAGAACTGGAGGTCACGCAGGAGATCGTCCGGGAGCTGAACACCTCCCTCGACTTTCAGCGCGTTTTCCAGGTCCTCCTGGAACGGGCAATGGCCGCTACCGGGGCCGCATCCGGCCTGGTCGCCATGCGCACCCCCGATAGGAAGGGGCTGCGAATCGTCACCCAGTCCGGCTACCCGGAGGAGGCCGAACGCTACCGTACCCAACCCTGGGACATCCGGCATGGCATCATCGGCCGGGTGGTACGCACCGGCCGGCCGATTCTCGTGGCCGATGTCCGGCTGGACCCCGATTACGCCGATATCTCCCCGACCACCCGCTCCGAGGTAGCCGTGCCCATCATCGCCGGTGGCGAGGCCATCGGCGTGATCAACCTGGAGAGCGAACGACCGGCCGCCTTTGACGAAGAACACCGCCACTTCTTGGAACGCCTGGCCGAACACGCCGCCATCGCTATCCAGAACGCCCGCCTCTTCCAGGAGCGAGAGCGGAGGATTATCGAACTGGCCATCCTGAACGAGATCGGCCGGGCCATCTCCTCGGCCCTGGACCTGAACGAACTTCTGGAAGTTATCCACCGGCAGGTCAGTCGCCTCTTCGACACCACCAATTTTTACATCGCCCTTTATGAGGAGGAGACCGACGAGTGGGAGATTCTCTTGAATATCGAGCAAGGCGAACGCCATCCGCCGGAGCGTTACCGGGTCGGCAGCGGCCTGACCGGCTATATCATCCGTAACAAGGAGCCCCTCCTTTTCCGCACCACGGCCGAACTCCTGGAATTTATCTCCCGGAAAGGAATTGCCCCACTTGGACTGCTTTCCCGTTCCTGCCTGGGTGTCCCCCTCGTCGCCACCGATCGCGTGGTCGGGGTGATGACCATTCAGGACTATGAGCGGGAAAACTGCTACAGCGAGCAGGACCTGGCCCTCTTCTCCACCGTGGCTGCCCAGGCGGCCATTGCCATCGCCAACGCCCGCCTTTTCCATCGGGTTCGAGAAGCCCGCGACCGGCTGCAGGCAGTGCTCGATTCGACCGGCGACGGCGTTCTCCTTCTGGACGGAAAAGGGCGAATCCTTCTGGCCAACCCGATGGTGGAGCGCTGGTCCGGGCTCTCCCGGGAAAGGTTGTCGGAATATTCCCTGTTTCGGCTGATCCGGGAGGTTTCAGAGGGCCGGCCAGGGGTGCGGAGGGCCCTGCTGAAGGAACTGGCCCGGGGGCGACAGGCGCTGCGTCGGGACCCCCAGGCCGTGCTCCGGGGTTCTTTGGAGATGGAGGAGTGGACCGGTCAGTCATTCGAATGGCTCAGCCTGCCCGTGCAGGAACAGGGCGAACGGCCGACGGCGCGCCTCCTGGTCCTGCGGGAGACTACCGAGGCCCGGGCGGCTGAACGGATGCGCGAGGACCTGATCAGCATGATCGTCCACGACCTGCGCGGTCCGCTGACGGCCATCCTGGGGGCGCTGGAGACGTTGCTGACAAGGGCTGTGGGACCGCTGAGCAAGACACAGCGGAGCCTCCTCTGTGTGGCGGAAGAGGGGGGGCGGCATCTCCTGAAGCTGGTGGATACCCTGCTGGACATCCGTCGGTTAGAAGCCGGGCGGATGCCGCTGCACTTCCAGCCGGTGCACCTGGCCGAGGTGGCGCGTCGGGCTATGGTCCATTTGGAGCCCTTGATTCAAGAGCGTCGCCTGCGTGTTGCCCTGGAGTTCCCTGCGGATCTGCCGGCGGTGCGGGCCGATATGGAACGTATCGGGCAGGTGGTGGAAAACCTCCTCCATAACGCCATCAAATATTCCTACCCCGGCGGTCTTATCCAGATTCGCGCCTGGGAAGAGCGGCCGGCCATCGTCTGCGCCGTCACAGACTACGGCGTGGGCATCCCCAAGGCCGAGCAGGAACGTATCTTTGGGAAGTTCGTCCAGGCCCATCGAAAAGGAGCACCCCCGGGAAGCGGTCTGGGCCTGGCCTTCTGCCGGCTGGCCGTCGAAGCCCACGGGGGCACAATTCGCGTGAAGAGCGAAGAGGGACGGGGAAGTACCTTCTCCTTCACCCTGCCCATTTGGGAAGCGTGAAATAAAAAGTGCTTCCCTTGCCCACGGTGCTTTCCACCCATACCCGGCCGCCGTGCTCGGTCACGATGGATTTGACGATGGCCAGTCCCAGACCGCTGCCCTCCTCATCGCCGGCCCGGGGATCGCGTGCGCGGAAGAATTTCTCAAAGACGCAGGGCAAGTCGGCCGGGGAAATGCCGATCCCGGTGTCGCTGACGCTGACCTGGACCTCGTTGGGCCTTTTCTCCGCCCGAATCCGGATTCGTCCGCCGGCCGGCGTGTACTTGATGGCGTTGCCGACGAGGTTGGCCATCACCTGCTGAAGCCGGTAGGGGTCCCCCCGCACCTGGGGCAGATCGGCCGGAACCTCGACCTCGATAAAGAGGCCCTTCTGCTGGGCCTGGAGCGCCAGGTTATACTTGGCGCCGAGCAACACCTCCCGTAGGTCCACTGCCCGAAACTCGCAGCCCAGGCCGGCTTCGATCTTGCCCAGGTCCAGCAGGTTACTGATGAGGTGCGCCATCTCCTGGGTCACCTCCAGGATGCGCTCGGAAAAGAGGGCCTGCTCTTCGTTCAGCGGTCCTACCGTCCTCAGGAGTTCGGTATAGCCGCGGATGGCCGTCAGAGGTGCCTTGAGGTCGTGCGAGACGGTGGAGACGAAGCGGTTCTTCATCTCGTCCAGTTCGACCAGGTGGGTGATGTCGTGCATCACGGCAACGCGCCCGATGGTGCGGCCCTCTCGGTCGCGTACCGGCGCCACACTGACGTTCAAAGTCCGGCCATCTTCCAGCCGCACCCGTTCGCTGACCGTCCCCTCCTCGGAAGTAACCTGCTCCAGCAGGGTTCGCAGATCAGGGTGGATGATCACCTCCGATACAGGAGCCACCCGGTTCTCGATGCCCAGGCTCTGCTGGGCCGACCGATTCGCCAAGAGGAGGCGGCCGGCCGGGTCGGTGACCACCACGGCCTCGACGCTGCTATCGAGGACGGCGGAGAGGGTACGCCGCTCGTTCTCCACTCGCTCGTAAAGGCGGGCGTTCTGGATAGCGATCGCCGCCTGGTTGGCGATCGAGGTCAGGAGTTGCAGGTGCTCCTGGCGAAAACGCCCCACCTCGGGGTGGGTCAGGAAGAGCATTCCCTCGACCCGGCCGAGCCGTAGAAAGGGCACGGCCACGACGGAGCGTACTTGACCGGCATGGTCGGGAAGCACGACCCAGCGTTCGTCTTCCAGCACGTCCTCGATCAGTGCCCCCTCCTTGTGCTGAAGAATCCAGGCGGCCAGGCCGTGGCTCATCACCTCCTGGATAACCAGGCCGGAGACTTCCGGCGACAGGTTTTCCCGGGCCAGGATACGATGGCTCACCCGGTGATTTTCATCCAGGAGGAAGATGCTGCCGCGGGTGGCTCCCACTTTGGCGATGGCTTGAGTGAGGACACCGGCCATCACTTTCTCCAGGGAGAGGTCCGTATTCAGGTGGGTCGTCACCTCGTAGAGCAGTTCGATCTGCTCCTGGGGGCGCAGGACGTCGGGCCGGAGGCCGGAGGTATGGAGGAAGAGGGCCAGCATGGGAAGGGTGGCCTGGAGGTCGGATCGGCGGAGCAGCCGGGCCAGGGTTCGACGGGCGGATGCGGCCAAGGCCAGGAAGCCCACCGGAGCATCTCCGGCCACAAGGGGCCAAAGCGCCAAAGCCGGCAGCCCGCCCGTGAGCAGGCGGGCACTTTCCGGGGGTAGAGCGGAAAGGTCCGTGTGAAGGGACGGCAGACCGGGACGGAGGGCTTCAACAAGGGTCGGGAGGTGCTTCAGGTTCAGGCGGCCGGCCCACTCCCCCGTGCACGCGCCGCTGTGGGCCTCGGCCAGAAGTTCGGCCCAGTGGCCGGTCCCATCGGTGGCAAAGAGAGCCACCCGCTCCACCCCCAGCATCCCCTGCAGGGCAACGAGGGCATGGAAGACGGCCGTTGCCGGGTCGTCCGTCTTCCCCAGGCAGTAGGCTACCTGCTGAATCAGGCCGACCCCTTTCCTTCGGTCCGGGAAGATGCTACCCCGCACCGATCGCAGCATGGACCGCATGGTTCCGGTCCACATCACCTTTGTCCTGCTGGCGGTCCGGCTGCACTTTAGCCGCATGATGGTTGCCCCGGCAATACGAACGGCCGGCCCGTTCTCCCCCTACGAGGAGGTGCCCCGCAACATCTCCCAGATGGTGCGGAGCATGATCTTGATGTCAAAGGCAATGGACCAGTTCTCCACGTAATAGAGGTCGTAGTTGGTCCGTTCCTCGATGGAGGTATCTCCACGCAGCCCGTTGACCTGAGCCCAGCCGGTGATGCCCACCTTCTCCTTGTGGCGGCGCATGTAGCCGGGAACCATCTGGCTGAATTGCTCGACAAAGACCGGGCGCTCGGCCCGCGGGCCGACCACGCTCATCTCTCCCAGAAGCACGTTGATGAATTGAGGGAGTTCGTCCAAGGAGTGCCGGCGGAGGAATCGCCCGACACGGGTCACCCGGGGATCCTCGGGAGCAGCCCATACCGGCCCGGTGCGCTCCTCGGCCCCGACGTACATCGTGCGGAACTTGATGCAGTAGAACGACCTGCCGTCCAGGCCAACCCGCTCCTGGATAAAGAGGGCGGGACCGGGCGAATCGAGTTTCACCAGGAGGGCAACCAGGAGAAAAAAGGGGGAGCCCAGCACCAGGACGAGCAGGCTGATGGCCAAGTCCATCGCCCGCTTGATGAGGCGGTTGAAGCCGCTCAGGGCCGGGTTGAAGATGGTGGCCAGTGGCAGGCCGTTCAGGTCGCCGATGGCGATCTCGTTGCGGGTGACCACCTGGAAGGCGTCAGGGTACACCTTGATCCCCACCGGCAAGTCGCTGCAACGGGAGACCACATCCAGCACCCGCTGGTAGGGGGCCTGCAGGGCGATGATGACCTCGTCTACCGCCTCCCGTTCCACCACGTCGGCGATCTCCTCCGGCCGGCCCAGTACCGGCACCCCCTCCACTTCCGACCCTACCGGGCGTTCCTCATCGAGCAGACCGACAAGGCAATAGCCCAGGCGAGGAAAACGGCGGACCTGCTTCATAATCATCTGGCCGACTTCCCGCCCCCCCACCAGGAGGACCTTACATCGGTCGAAGCCGCGCAGACGCAACCAGGCCAGCACCTCCCCGTAGAGGAAGCGCTCCGCATTGACCAGGACAACGCTCAGCGCCCAGCCGTAAGCCAGGATGAGCGGTGAATAGACAAAGCGCTCCTGGAGGACGATGGTGTTCAGGGCCACCCCGATCATCGTCCCGACGGAGAGGGCGCTGACGGTTTTGAAGGCCAGATCCACCCGCGAAGTGCCCCGGCTCAGGCTGTAGAGGCGGGCCGAGCGAAAGGCCAGCACGATCGGGACGAGGAGGAGGATCAGCATCAGGGCCGCCGTGGCCACCGTGGGGGGGATGTAACGGCCGGCGATGTCCTGCTCGAAGCGCCAACGATAGGCCAGGACGAGTCCGGCGACGATGGCGACGATATCCAATCCCATCTGCACCAGGGTCAGCAAGAAATGGCGATAGCGGCGCTGCTTCTTCACCGGCTTCTTCCCCTCTGGGCCAGGGCGAAGGAAAGGAGGGCCAATCCTTCGCGCAGCGAGATGCCCAGTTCGATAAGAAAGTTGACCGGCTTGGAATAACGAGAGGCCAGATGTTTGCGATGGAAGATGCGCATGGCCCGGTAAAAGTCGCGCAGGCTCTCCCGTGCCCGCGTGCGGCTGGAAGCCCGTTTCCAGTGGCGCACCTCGACCTGGGGGTAATAGTAGACCTTCCAGCCGCGAGCCTTGATGCGGTAGGCCCAATCCAGGTCCTCTCCGTAGAGGAAAAAGGTCTCGTCCAGCAGGCCGACCTCTTCGACGACCTCCCCTCGCACCAGCATAAAGGCTCCGGAAAGGGCATCCACCTCGGTCGTCTGATCGGGGTCCAGGTAGGTCAGGTTATAGCGGCCGAAGAGGCGACTGCGGGGGAAAAGTCGGGAGAGGCCGAAGAGCCGGAAAAAGGCCACGTCGGCGGTGGGGAAAGAACGGCGGCAGGCCAGGTCCATTTTCCCATCGCCCAGGACGAGTTTTGGGCCGGCCGCTCCGGCTTCGGGATGGGCCTCCATAAAGTCCGCCATCTTCCGTAGGGCTTGGAGAGGGAGTTCGGTATCCGGATTGAGCAAGAGGACGTAGTAAGGAGCGGGTGGCTTCGGCCGGCCTTCCAGGATCAGGTGTAATGCCTGGTTGACGGCCCAGGCAAAGCCGCCATTGCGTTCACTGGTCAAAAGGTGCACTTCGGGGTAGCCCTGTCGCACCCGCATTACGCTCTCGTCGCCCGAGGCGTTGTCCACCACATAGACCTTCAGCGGCGGCCCGTCCTGCTGGGCACGGAGCGAGTCCAGGCAACGCACCAGGTAATCCGCCGCGTTATAGTTCGGGATGATCACATAGACCGGCACCGTCTCCATTACGCCCCTCAGAAACGCTTAGCGAACTTGGCTTCCTCCCAAAGGGCGTCCATTTCATCCGGAGTCAGTTGCTCTATCGGGATGCGGCGCTGTCGGGCCTCTTCCTCCAGGTGAGCAAACCGTCGGCGAAACTTGAGGTTGGCTGTGCGCAGCGCATCCTCGGCTTCGATTCCCAACCAGCGGGCCAGATTGGTCAGGATGAAGAGGAGGTCTCCCAATTCCTCAGCCTGTTCCCGGGACGTACTCGCCCGGCGCAGCTCGGCCATCTCCTCCTCTACCTTGGCCCAGACTTCCTCTACCCGCGTCCAGTCAAAGCCCACCCGGGCCGCCCTCCGACCGATGGCCTGGGCCTGGGCCAGGGCCGGGAGGGTATGCGGCACGCCGTCCAGGAGCGAAGCCCCTTCCCGACCCTCCTCGGCCCGTTCGGTGGCCTTGATGGTCTCCCAGTTCCGCAACACATCGGCACTGCCGGAAACTTCCAGGGAGGAGAAGACGTGAGGATGGCGGCGAATCAATTTGGAGATGATGCTTTCGAAAACATCGGCCAGGGAAAAGTCCCCTTCCTCCCGGGCCAGCTGGGCGTGCAGGTAGACCTGCATCAGGAGGTCGCCGAGTTCCTCCCGCAGACGCTCCATATCCTCCTGGTCCAGGGCCTCCAGGACCTCATAACACTCCTCCAGGAGGTTGTTACGTAGCGAGGCGTGGTTCTGTTCGCGATCCCATGGACATCCGCCGGGCCCACGCAATCGGCCACAGACCCACTCCAGGGTGGCGCTTTCACGCCGGGCCTGGAGACGCGGAAGGGGCGGGACGTAGAGGGTGGAAAGGTGATCCAGTGCCTCGTTCCGATCCAGCTCATAAAGCGGCCCCGTCCATACCGCCTCCATCTCCGGGATGCCGGCTGCCCGTACCACCGTCACCGGATGCTCGGCGGGGTAATGGTCCATCAGGGACAATTTCACCGCCGAGGCGATCATCCGGTCATAGAGTTGCCCTACTAGGAGGTCGCGGGTCGGGTCCAGCGGCGTCGAAGGGATAAAGGGCGAGTCCGGTGCCGCCAGTTCCAGAGCGTCGTACAGTTGCAGCCCCCGCTCCAGCGGGTCCAGCCCTAAGACGGTGCAGACCGGTTCCAGGAAACTCAGGCCGGCCACGATCTGCACCTCCGTCTTTCCCCATCTCTGGAGGAGCCGGCGGGTGGTCGCCTCGGCTACCAGAGGATGGCCCGGCACGCCGTAGAGAAGCGGCCTTTCGGGAGCGGCCAGGAGGCGGGAGACGATCGCCTCATAGACTCGGTCAAAGTCCCGGCCGGCCTCGTAGCATTCGTCCAGAGGACGCAGTTCCAGGTGATCCGGCAGGTGGGAGACGATGGGGTGATGGGCAGTCCGCAGGTAGAGGACACGGGCATCCTCCAATATCCCCCATGCCTCGCGGGTCAGATGTTCCGGTCGGCCCGGCCCCAGGCCGATGACGACGAAACGAGGCATCACCGTTGTCCTCCTGCCCTCTAACCCTGTGCTTGCAGGGCCTGCTCCACCACTTTCCGGTCGGCGATGCCTAGGCGGGTGAGCAGATCGCCCAGAGAATAGTGCCGGCCAACACGGGCCAGTTCCCGTTGCACGGAGAGCAACGCTTCCACCTCCTGGCGGGTGATCGCCCCCATCTCCACCAGTCTCATCCCCAGGGGTGGCTGTTTCCGGTGCCACTCTTCCTCCACCTTTTGGACAACGGCGGCAAAGTCGGCCGGCGAACGTAACACCAGAACGTCCTCCGCCTCGGCGATGGGAGAACAGGAGAAAAGGAGCAACGAAACCTCCAGGGCCTCGGCCGTTCGACGGAGGGCATCCCATTGGGAGCGTTGTTCCGGATGGATCATTCCCAGGTCAACCAGAAGGAGAGCCGGAAGGTGTTGGGGAAGAATTTCCCGGGCCTGTTCCGGATCGGAAGTCAGACGAGTCCGGTAGCCGGCCTCCTCCAGCAGATCGGCCAGGATGGCCGCAATGGTCTGCCGGTTCTCCAGGATGACGATGCCCGGTCGTTCCGCACTTTCCCGCATCGTATACTCCGGAGCTCTATGGAGCGGTGATCACGATCTCTGCCTGGGCCCGTATCTGGGTAAACCACTTCTGAAAGTCCTGGGCATCGGGGCGCATCCCTCTTTCCAGAACCTGGATGATGTGAAAGCCGAACTGGGTCTTTACCGGCTCGCTCCACCGGCCCACCTCCAGGGCAAAAGCGGCCTCCTCGAACGGCTCTACCATAACGCCCCGGCCGAACCATCCCAGGTCGCCGCCGTTCTTCCCGCTGGCCGTATCCCTGGAAAGTTCCTGGGCCAATTGGGCGAAATCTTCTCCGGCCTCCAGCCGCTCCAGCACCTGGCGGGCCTCCTCTTCAGTGGCTACCAGAATGTGCCGGGCATGGACCTGTTCTCCCAAGGCGTAAAGGTTGGCCAGTTTTTCCACACGCAGATTGCCCCGGACGAACTCCAGGAACTCCTCATAGGAGAGGAACCCGTTCTGTTCCAGGAGGGCATCCCGATCCCCGGCCTGGGCTTCGTATTCTCGGGCGCGTTCCTGCACTTCCTCGTCGCTCACGGTAATCGGCGGTGCACTCTGTCCCGGAGGAAAGAGCCCCTCGGCGATCTGGCGAACGAGTTCCTGGTCCACGATGCGCTGAAGGGCTTCCTGGCGGGCCTGGGCCAGTTGTACGGTATTCTCCGGGGCATCCAGGTCTATGCCGAGTTGCCAGCGGTAGTAGGCCCGCGTATGGCGCATCTCCCGATCCAGGTCTGCCTGGGTGAGCACCACGCCGTTGACCCTGGCCACCTCCTGGGCCGAGGGAGGCGGTCCGGCCTTCGTCTCCACCCGGCATCCGGTGCCGGCCAGGAGGGTGGCCAGGACGACAAGGGCCAGAGCAATATGCCGAACTTTCATCGGTCGTCTCCTCCTTCTAGGCTACCTCGGTCATCGGGCCAGCCTTATTGTACTATATCCGTCCTTGGACTGCAACCGTTTCGAGGCCTGTCTGCCCCATCTCTCGACGGCCCACCGGTCCTTATTTCCAGGCCAGCGATTCAAAGGTCGAGCGTCGTCGGTGTACACTGACGCTCTGCACCAACCCCAGGGCCAGGCAGGTGGAAAGGAGGGAACTCCCTCCATAACTCACCAGCGGCAACGGCAGGCCGGTCACCGGCATAATCCCCACGTTCATACCGACATTGACCAGGATCTGAAAGGCCAGACCTCCGGCCACCCCACAGGCGATCAGCCGGCCGAAGGTATCTCCAGCCCGCGTCGCTACCTGAAGGATTTGCCAGAGGAAGACGAAGAGGAGGGCCAGGAGGGCCAGGGCGCCCAGGAAGCCCAGTTCCTCGCAGACGACGGCGAAGATAAAGTCGCTATGGCGCACCGGCAGAAAGTGCAGCTGACTCTGGATGCCCTGGCCGTAGCCTCGGCCCAGCCACCCCCCCGAGCCGATGGCCGTCCACGCTTGCAGGATGTTGTAGCCGCCGCCCCAGAGGTCGCGGTAGGGGTCCAAAAAAAGGAGCAGCCGGGCCTTCTGGTAATCTTCCAGAAGGAAGCGCCAGGCCAGGAAACCCAGGGGAAGGCTCAGGAAAAGGAGGGCCAGAAGGTAAGCCGGCCGAACACCCGCCGCCCAGACCATGGCCAGCCAGATAGCCGCCAGGACGGCCGCCGTGCTCAGGTCCGGCTGCCGGAAGATCAGGGCCATAGGAAGGAGGATGTGCAAGAGGGAGAGGAGAAAGGTCCCCAGGGAGCGTATCTGTTCCCCCCTCCGGGCTAAAAAGGTGCCCAGGGTGATGACCAGGAGCGGTTTGGCCAGTTCGGAAGGTTGGAAGTCGAAGAAGCCCAGGTCGAACCAGCGGATGGCCCCGTAGGATTGGCGGCCCAGGAAGAGGACCAAGGCTAGCAGAGCAAGGTTCAGCCCATAGAGCGGCCAGCGGACGTACTCCAGGTAGCGGTAGTCCAGGGTGGCCAGGGCCAGGATCAGGATCAGGCCGGCCACGAGGTAGAGGAGCTGGCGCAGGGGGAGGCCGGAAAGGCTCCACCCCCCCAGGGAGGTGCCCATCGTGGCACTGTGAATCATCACGATGCCAAGGCCGGCCAGGATGAGCATAACGGCCAGCAGGGCAAAGTCGAAGTAACGCGAGCGTCCACCGGGTAGAGTGTCCATCTCAACGGCCGAACTGTCCCCGGAGGTAAGCGGCCAGTGCTTCCCTCCAGGGCCGCAGACGAATGCCCAGAGCAGCGGCGGCAAAGTTGCGCAGGACGGCCCGGGGCGGCGGGGTCGAGTCGCGCCGGAATTCGGCGAGCGGAATCGGCCGGATGGGAACGCGCTCTTTTCCAACCAGGCGCAGGATCTCCCAGGCAAACTCGTAGCGGGAGCAGACCCCCTCGTTGATCAGATGATAGATGCCGAATCGTCCACTCCCCAACAGCCGCACCAACGCTTCTGCCAGGTCGGGAGCGTAGGTCGGGCAGCCGAACTCGTCGTCTACCACGGCCAGTTCCCCCTCTTCCTCGCTGCGGGCCAGGATTTTGGTAACGAAACTGCGCTTTCCCCCAAAGAGCCAGGAGGTACGGACGATATAGAAACGCGAGCAGATCTGCTCCACATAGCGTTCGCCGACCCATTTGGAGTAGCCGTAGGGGTTGATCGGTCGGGGCGGGTCATATTCCAAATAGGGTTCGGCACGGTCTCCCGGAAAAACCTCGTTGGTGCTGATGTAGAGGAGCACGGCCCCGACCTCCTGGCAGGCCAGGGCCACGTTCTGTGTGCCCAAAGCGTTAATACGCAGGGCCCGCTCCGGATCACGGGCGCAACCGTCCACATCCGTATAGCCGGCCGCGTGGATCACCACCTCCGGGGCCAGGGCCCGCAGGGTTTCCCTCAGCGTCGGGTCGGTGATATCGTACTCGGGCAGGGCTAACCCCAAAACCTCCTGGCCGGAGAGCGCCCTCTCCAGCGCGCTTCCCAACTGCCCCCGAATGCCGGTGATGGCCACACGCACATTCGACCTCCTTGACCGGTAAAAACCCAGGACGTCAAGACCTTATGAACACGCCAAGGCCTGGAAAGTCTTCCTCTCCAGGCCTTCTGCGGTAGATGTGCTCATACGTACCCTCCTTGTGATAGATTGGTACATCCCAGTCTACCACAAAGAGGGTGAAAATCCAAATCGGTCTACGAAGTATCAGGGGATGATACCGCTAGGCAACTGTCCTGGGCTGATCTCGTAGCGAAGATTTGCAGGTATAGGCACGTTATAGGTCTGGACCAGGATACTGGTCGTAACACCTCGGGTGGCTACGGTGGTGTGATCACCGGATGCGCGCAACAGCAGTTGGTAGGACATTCCCTGATCCTGGATAAAGCGAAGCACCTCGGCTTCTTCATTGGTCACGGCCAGAATCAGGATCCACTCAACCGGTACAACGCCGGTGGGACCGGCTGCTCCCTCCGAGGGCGTTGGCTGGGGTCGGGCCGTTCCCATCGCGGCCGACGAGGTGATAGGCACGACCTCCAGGATCTGGATGTCCTGGAGAATCGTCTTGACCGCGAGCAGGCTCACCGGGCCCAGGAAGACCGGGGGTTCCTCCGGAGACGGCGGAAAGGCTTGGGGGTAATGTAACTCCAGATACCCGCTGAAGACGATATCCACATAGTCTCCTGCTTTCAGTTTGCCCACGACGCCGGAGAACGGGTCCACCTTGAGCGGCATGGCCCGCCTACCCTGGGGGATCCGATGCGCCAGGGTTGCCGGGGTAAACTGCGAAGTATGGAGCAACGCGTCGGGTTGGATCTCGACCAGGGTGACATGCCCGATCAATTGCCGTTCCGAGCCGATGACATCCTCGCCCATCTCCGGCGTACGCTCCCGTTCCCGGGCCGTGAACCACTGGCTGACCAGTTCGGCGGTGAGGAGCGTATTGGCCGGGATCGTCCGGTTGGCCACCAGGATTCGGACCTTGGGTACAGTCGTAGGTACGGGGGTAACACCGACCGTGCTCCCGGGCCGGCCGGTCAACGATTGGCCTTGAAAATACAGCCAGATGTATCCTGCGACCAACAATAAGACGATCAGGAAAAGTGCAACCACATAAGGGGTTGTTCTTCTACGCCTCATAAGCGGCCTCCTCGTAAGTCACGACCGTAGTTTGGCCGGCGCATCCTCGTCCGTGTCTCTATACCATATCCGAAAACTTGTGGAGGAAGCGTTTTAGCGGCAGTTTTCGGATACTTATTCGAATGCTCAGGTCAAGGCCATCTTCTCGATACCAATGGCAGGTAGACCTGGTATATATCACCAGGGTCAAGAAGGGTCAGGGAAAACACGGTCAGGTTGTTGGCCGGATCTGCTTCTCCGACGTTGTAGTCAGGAGGAAGAGCGGAGTGATGGTAATCGGCGTAAAGGTACAGGAAGAGACGTCGGGGCTCGGTGAAGAAGATGGTGGTGGTTAAAACCTGGCTGCCCTCGGGCGGGAAATCTTCCCCTTGCAGAGGCCAATAGGTGGAACCGGGCAAGAAGCGGGGCATCTCAGGTCGATCGGGTACTGTGGGACTATAGCCGGCCGTATGGGTAATAAAGAGGGCCGTGAAAAAGTCGTTGCCTACCGGGATCGCCCCGCCCTGATTTCGGACGGTCAGGCGCACGTTAATGGTCTGGCTGACGGCGGCAAAGGTTCCGTAGCATTCAGGGCAGGAGATCTGGACATCCGATATCCACAGGTCCGGTCCATTCTCTACCCGCAGGCCGACTTCCTCGAGCAGAGGGGTGATGTTGCTGTAGGCTTCGGTCGTGCTCAGGATGGCACGATATTGCACATAGCGGGCAATCGGCGGGTCAAAGGAGATATTGGGCAGGTGAGGAACCAGGACCAAGTTGTTGGTGTGAAGGCCGTGGGTTGAGGAGAAAAAGTCGGTCCAGGCATCGGTGGCGTCGCTCAAGTCAGGTTGGTTTCCGGCACGGAACTGGAGGAGGATGCCGACGCCAGGGTCGGTGGGGGTAATGGTGGTGGTCCATTGGAACCACATCAGCCGGTACTTCCGGCCCAAATCCACAACGCGGGAGAGGAACTGGCCGGACGGTGCGTGCTGCCAGGCTCCACCGCCCACCAAGTGGCCGCGCAGGATGTTGTCGTAGTAAACTACAGGGTCGTTGCTTCCATGGCCGGCGATGGCATAGATGTATTCGCCTGCCTGAATGGCGGCGTGGCGATAGCGCACGGCCGGAAGAGCGGGACTGGTCAGCCAGACGCTGCCGTACCAGTTGTGGAAGGCATTTCGACCATCGTCCACAATGCCGCTGCGAATGGTGTTCTGGGGAATGTTGCCGCCTACCCCTTGTGCCCCTCCGAGCAGATATACCTGTCGTCCGGCCCCCTGTGGGTTGCCAACGGCCGCAGCAAAGGCTGAAAGCGGTTGGGGCAAATCGTCCTCCGGCACATCCTCCCACCCGACCAGATAACCCGCATCGGGAGTACCAGGCGGATAGATGTCGGTGCGCAGGACGCGCTGGGTGCTGCCCACACTGTTATAGCCCCCGATCACATGGAGCGTATCCGTAGGGTAACCTGGGGAAGCCTCAAGAAGCACCGTCTGATGATAGGCCGCGTTCGGGTTATTTGTTGCCTCGCCAGGCAGAGGGGCGTCGGAAACCCGGCCGATAGGGGCGCCGGTTTCGCCAATACTAAAGTGCCAGACGGCGGATGAATAGGTATTCGGTGAGGCATACCCGCCTATGGCATAGAGGTAACCGCGGTTGGCAACCGCCGAGAGGCCCAAACGGGGAGAAGGAAGCCCGATGGTCGCCGTGTGCCATCCGAGAATGTCCAGGGTTATCGGGTCAATATGGGCGTAATAGATGGCGTTGGATTCGCCCCCGGTATATTTGCCCCCGATGACATAAAGCGTCGGTGTGATCGGGTCGCCGAAGACGTCCACCGTACTGAGCGCCGCCGCTGCATCGGCAAGCCCTCGCGGCAGAGTGGCCCCCTGAAGGACCCAATCGGTCAACGTGCCGTCGGGTTGTACTTCACAGGTATAGATGGTATTCAGGCGTTGGGCTTCCGGGGTGCGGCCCCCGATCAAGTAAATGCGTTGTCGGTAAGGGGGGGTGGGTTCGCTGTAAAGGACCGCTGCCGCCCCCTCGATAGCGTGAGGCAATCGAGGTGCATCCAGTTCCTCCCAGTTTCCGGCAATGCCCAGAGGGAGAAGCTGGACTTCACCGCCCTCCCGGTTACTGACTGCCGTCAGGGTCAACACACTGGTCGTTCCCAGGGCCCCATGTTCCTCCCCCAGGAACTGGGCTCGTGTGGTATCCAATACCCGGTACTCCAGTTGTTCGGGTTGGATTTGGGCCAGGCCTACCCGAGGCCAGATGCGCATCCCCTCATTATGGATATCCGACACCGATTGTTCCGGTTGGCTTTGGGCGTAGGCCCAGCCTCCGAGGAGGATACCGGCCAGCACCAGCAAGATCGCGAACCGGCGCAAAAACTTTCTGCTCACCCTATTCTCCTTGGCAAAATCGCCTTATGTAGCCTTCGACAGTCATTCGTGTTGCATCGATGCGCTACTTTCGCCTGTTGTTTCCCCACCGGCAGGCTCAGCGAGCATCTGTGAGAGCCGGCATTTCCCACCAGGCGAAATTCGCCAGAGTTTTATAATTATATCACAACCGTTTTTAGGGAGGAGGAATCGGGATCGTACCCTCCGGGCAATCCACATCGGTATCCGGCACCAGGTAGATGGGTAGTTCGTAGACCTGGGGCATAGGCACCTGGAGTCCAACCGGTCCACCGTTCAGGCAGCTACTTGCAGCAACATAGTTTAAGCCACCATAGCTCACCGTGCCGGTAATCGTATAGAAGAGATAAGGATCCACCGGAATCTCGGGGATAATATAACTCCCGCTCGGGTTGGACGTGCCCGAAGCAACTACTGCCCCGCCGGCGATCACCCGCAGGTTGACGCCCCCGCCGAAGGGGCTTTGGGTCGCCCCGATGTAGCAATAAGGCATTTGACCCGAAATGGCGTTGGCGATCTGGAGGTAGATTTCCTGGGCATCCGATTCCTGGTACACCTCAAAGTAGTGTTCATTGACCGGTTCAGAGGCCACATAGCGGAGCACAGAGGAACTGAACTGCTCATCGCCCTTGATGGCGATGATAAAGATCTCCATATCCGGATGTGCCGTAACCCCGTAATAGGGGCACGAGGCATCCGCGCAACTTCCGCCGTGTCGGATCACCCACCAGGTCTGGGAAACGGAGCTACGTCCTTTGACCACATCGGCGGCATCCAGAGCATCAATGAGAACCTCGACTTTGGGATCATGCTTGCGCTGCCCCGGACAGCCATGAGTTGGAGCAACGCAGCCGGGATAGGAACAGCTGTTCATGAGATAGCAATAGCGCAGGGTCCCGGGCGACATCTCGTCCCACTCCAAAAGCTGGTAATCGCCGTTGGCCTCGTTGTCCAGGTCCACCGTCGGCGCGCCGTCAGAGGCGATGATCAATACCGGCTTGCTATCCGGGTTGCGCCCTGGTCCGTAAAGGGTGCTTGTACCGACCAGGACGGCTTTGGCCCACGGAGTCCAGCCCGTGGCCACCATCTCCTGAATCCGCTCGTTCAGGTAAGCCATGTTCCACGTCAGATAAGAAAGAACCGTAACGTCCTGGTTATAGTTATGGAACTTGACGGCACCCAGGCGATCGCCCAGGTCGGGGCGCATCAGGCCGTTGAAGTAGATCAGCGCCTCTTTTTCGATTTGGATCTTGCTCTTGTTGCCTCCACCCACCAGTGGATAGGCCATACTCCCGGAACTATCAACCACGTGGACGATGTCTACGGGCAGGTGGGAACCTTCTTCCGGTGGCAACACGACTGGCTCGAGAGAGCACATATAAACCATACCCTGGGCAGTGGCATAGTTCTGTTGCCCTCCGCCTTGCCCAGGGTTGACCGGTTCGGCCACCGTGCAACCGGAGTCCGAATAGGACAAGAAGGTTACGTGGAGGACTTTGCTGCTGTTCGGGATGTCCGGCGGCATATTCGGGCAATCGTTGTGATGGAAGCAAACCTCCTCCAGTTGAAAGACGGCAAAACCGGCGTTGACATAGGTCAGATTGGCTCCTTGCCCGGAGGCTACCCTCCACAAGGGAAGGATCATCGGCTCTTGAGAGCGAACAAAGTAATCCAGACGTTCCCGGACTCCCTGGGCATTGCTCAGGCCACTGCTGCCCCACATCGGCATACCGGGTCCCAAGACATGGGAGCCGGACCCCTCATCGAAGTAGCCTTCCTCGGGGTCGCCGAGAGTGCCGGGCGGCGTCAGAGCACGCACCAGATAAGGTGTGCTGCCGAACTGGTTGTCCTGCCGCCAACGCAACCACCCAAAGTTGCCCGGGAAGGTCGGAGCATTGGGATCGCCATCCCAGATCCAGTAGTCTTCGCCCGGCACGAAATCCTCGCGGTAGACGCCGATGGGATAGATGGCATCGGTACACCCCGGGGCGCCTCGCGGGATGTTGTGGGCCTGCGTGGCCGCACTCACCGGAACCTGGGTGTAACCGGCCACGCGGACAAAGTAGGTCTGCACGCTGGTCCCCACACGGACGCGGATGAAGACGGCATTCTCCGGTGGTGGAGTTTCTCCACCCCCGATGGAACCCACCACCCCAATGACATTTCCGGCGGCGTCCAGGTATTCGGCCAGCAGGTCGCTCGGGGCGAAGCCGTTCTGTACGGCGATGGCATCGATCTCGGCCCGGATGTCCACGTCGCTGTAACTGCCTGGGCGATCTCGGGCGATGGCCAACAGTTTAGTGCCAGCAATGGCCGCAGCGTTCGCGGCACTTTGGGCCTTGCGCTGGGCGGAGTAGGCGTTGGCTGCGTCTACGGCCAACCCAACGAGCAAGACCAGGGCTACGATGATCAGAGCAAGGATAATCATGCTTTGCCCGCGGGCTTTTCTGTTCCATTGACCCATGGCTTTCCTCCTCTGCCGCTTATTCGGAGGGGCAGATCCCCATCGCTCCTGGCGGAACGATCATTCTCGTCGCCTCATAGTGCAGATCAACCCCGGGACCAAAAAGTGGAAAAATGAAACGGTGATGGTACCAGGCGCGAACCGTCACGGTGCCACAAGGCTGACGGTGCAGATAATCCGGTGTAATGGTGATGGAAAAGTACTCGGATTCACGGATGATCGAGTTTCCGGCACTGGTGTCGATGACGCGATCGATAATGTCCTGGTCGTTGTTAATTCGACAGGGGGGAACACAGGACTCCCCCAGATCCCGCTCGTAAGGATAGAGCGAGGCATAGGCTGCCGCTTCGTCGGTTGCATCCACAACGATGATATAGTTATAAAGCAACATGCCGAACTCGATAACCCCCAGCAGCAAAAAGGTCAATAGCGTCACAGAGACGGCGAACTCGACCAACGCCTGCCCGCGCTCCCGTCTCAGTTTCCGAAGGTTCGAGCGTTTCATCGGTTTCCTCCGGGACGCTAATAGATAATCCGACAACCGTTATCGAGTTCCACTGCACCCACCAGGGGTGAGACGTCGTCGGATACCGTGTTCGTGAACTCGAGAACAATAGCACTGACTTGCAGGGGAGGGAAGTAGCCGTTGGTAGCCAGATCGTAAGGAGGTGTAGGGTCCGGCAATCCATAAGGGCTTCCTTGATAGAGGGTGCCGGCCACCGTGACCTTCTTCAGGCTCCCCCAGGACGACGGCCAATCATTCACATAGAGATGATAGAGCCAACGATCCGAAGGACTTTTGTTTCGCAAGGTGATGGTTACCTTTTTGGCTGCCGACTTGTACTTATTAACCAAGACATAGGGCGTGCACAGGTTCCAGCACACCCGGAAATCCTGCCTATACTCGGCCGTCCGCCCCGACGTAGCAACGACGCGCACGATGAGGGTATGCGTGCCGCTGACGACATCCGTGTTCCCATAGTTCTCGCCACCGCTGTACAGGGGCCAGCGCCCGCTACTAAAGTCCACCGGCCCGCAGTTCGGATGGGCGCAATAGGGCGAGGAAGAGTCTCGACGGCGGAAGTAAAGCGTATCCCCTTGCCGCACATCGAAATAGACCCGGCTGACGCCTTCACCGTCCTGGCAACCGTCTTGCTGGGAGGCACAGACTGCAGGGTCCCAAGCGATGGCCTGGGCCGTGATATACTCGGTGGCACAGTCCGTTGGGGAAAGAGAGACCTCGATGTGCAGCGGCTGACGGCAGATGCGGAACTGGGTGGAGATCGTACGCTGATAGCTGCCCCACTGCGAAGTGGTATAGGCCGTAACTTCCAGGGTATGGGTGCCCGAAATCACCGGGATATCCGGGCTCGGCCACGTCCACGTGCTTCCGATTGGAAGTACGTTACAGATGCCGCCGGAATCCCCGTTAATGCAATAAGGAGACGAAGACTCTTGTTTCTCATAGACCTGCTCATTGTTGGGATCATAGATCCGAAAAATAACCCTCCAGATGCCGGCCCCGTCAGAGTAGCCGGCGGGTGGGTAGTAGGCGATGGCCCGGGCCACGAACGAGGTGTCGACGCAGTCCGGCGGAGAAGGGTTCATCTCGGTGATCTCCAGGTAGATCCACCCCGGAACCGGTGTGGGTGTAAAGGTGGGTATCGGCGGAGGAGTAGGTTGGTTCGGGTCGCTATAGGAGACGTAGCAATCGTTGTCGAATATAGCCTGAAATGAAAGCCACAAAATCGGGCCGCTATCGAAGACAAACTGGAGTTCACGCGTAGAACCGGCCGGGAAATCGCCGGTCAAGTCGCTCAGGCGGGCGGAATAGTAGCGGGTACCGGTCCAAACCGTCTGCCCTCCCCAACGGACCTCCCGAAGCGGCCGCCATCCCGAACCCCACATCACGATGATGGTCTCCAGATTAGGATGACTGGTGCCTCCGTTTCGGCTCTGGAAGGTCACCGTCGTATCGGCAAAGATGGGGCCTTGCTCGATGTACATACCGCAGATGGGAGGTATAGTCCCGGTGGGCCAGGGCGTAGGCGTAGTGCTCGGAGATGGCGTGTTGGTCGGGGTCAAAGTGGGGAACGGTGTCCTTGTGGGATAAGGGCAGTTGCGGTTGCCAGAGGACTCGAGCATACAGTAATCGTCAAACGTCAGGTGCCAGGAGGGCCAGCGTTCGGTCTGAACGGGGTTCAGGTTCTGCTCAAAGGTCATCTCCACCACCATCGTCTCGCCTTGGCGAATCCGGATGCCCCCGCCCGGGAGACTCACCGCCCCACTCCCGGAAGGAAGACCCGGGAGGGGAACACCCCCGATGGTGACCGAAAGCAACTGGCCCAGGTCGGCCGGGCACCAGCCAATGATGAGCCCGACAATGCCCCGGCCGTTGCCGTCTCCACCGTTGCCTCCGTTGACGTTGGTGATCTGGAAGGAGTAGACGTTCTGTTGCACTTGCTCCCCCTGATAGGTGTACTTCCCATCACACACAGGGAATGGCTCTGTAGGAGATGGGGTAGGGGTGGGCGTTCCAGCCACAGGGGTGAGCAGTTCCTCGGCAGGAAAGTCCAGGTTGACGATGGTGCGCCGGCTATCCACAACGACCGGTACCCCCAGGGGAACCAAGTCTTTCAGGATAGGGGTGATCGGCAAAACGTTATATTCGATCTGAACTTCAACCAGTCCACCAACCCGGTTCGAGACGACCCCCTTGACCGGCAGGAAGTAAACGTGGATGTTCGGATCCGGCGGAGAGAAAACCGGAGCGTAACGGCGGGCGGCCTCGCGAATTGCGGCCAAATAGCAGGGCTCCTCGTTCGGCTGACCACAGTTAGGCGAATCTTCCGCATAGACACGACCATAGGGGTCGCCAGGAACCGGGTCACCCAGATGCGGGGGGGCTTTAGAAGCCACATCGGCGGCGTAGCGTGCCGCATTCTGCAACGTGCTAAAGGCAAAAAAGAGACGACCGAATTCGATCACCCCGAGGATCATCATAACGAGTAGGGGTAAAATCAAAGCAAACTCCACAAGGGTTTGGCCCGGCCGCTCCCGAAACCGGCAAAGCAACCGCTTTTTCATGGCCTCACCTCCTGCATTCCTATGCCACAAAGCAATTTTCTGAATATAATGTAGCAGGCTGTTATCCCAATGCCATAAGCAAATTGTTGCGCTATTGTCGCAATTTCGTTAGAGGTTCAGGGGAGAGCGAGTTTCTTGTGGGGAAACACCCTTCTCGAAGAGGAATTGGGCGATTGAAAATTTCTACTCTTGGAGTGTATACCCGACGCCTCGTACCGTGCGGATGAGGTCCGTATGCCCGGAGGTGTCTCGAATCTTGGCACGTAAGCGGTGGATGTGGAAACGGATGAGTTCGCGTGCCTCCCAAGGTTCCAGCGAATAACCCAGGACTTTTTCCACGAGTTCCTGGGCCGGAACAACTCGAGGGGATTCCCGGGCCAAGTAAGCCAACAGGTTGAACTCGGTAGGGCTGAGGTTGAGAACCTGTCCGTCCAGGGTAATCAGGTGCCGGGCCATATCCACTTCCAATCCGACCCGAGGTGCGAATGTCGTGGAGGATCGGGGAGAGGCAGAAACCGGTCCTGGAGACTGTCGCTTCAGCAGGCCACTACGCACGCTCTCCAGCAACTCCTCGGTTCGGCACGGCTTGAAGAGATAGTCGTGGGCACCCTGGCGAAGGGCTTCTACAGCCGTGTCCAGCGTCGCATAGGCCGTCAGGATGATGGCCACGGTGTTGGGAGAGCGCTCCCGCAACACGGTCAGCACCTCTATGCCGCTGATGCCCCCGAGTTTGATGTCGATCAGTGCCAGGTCGAATTTCTGCCGTGCGATCTCTTCCAGAGCCGCCTCACCGCTTTCTACTGCTGTCACTGCGTACCCGGCACGTTGCAAGATATCCCGCAAGGGCTGAAGCACACCGGGCTCATCCTCTACGACCAAAATCCTCGGGGCAGCCACCATTCGCCTCCTTCGACCAGGCTGGTCGTTCTCTAGACCCTACCCGGCTTATGCGTACGGCAGTACGACGGTAAAGGTGCTTCCCTGTCCCTCGGCACTGGTCACCCGGATCTGACCGCCGAGAGATTGGATAATCCCGTAGCTAATCGAGAGCCCCAAGCCAGATCCCCCCTCTTTGGTTGTGAAAAACGGCTCGAACAGATGGGACTGGACTTCAGGCGACATACCGATGCCGGTGTCACAGAAAGCGATCCGAACAACCCGGAGCCCAAGGTGGTCCGCATCCATCGCGGTATCTTCCACCAAGGTGGTGACCGTCAGTTTCCCTCCGTTCGGCATGGCATCAATGGCGTTGAGCACCAAATTCAAAAAGACCTGCTTGAGGTGGTCCGGGTTGCTCTGAATCGGGCCGAGATCGGGGGTGTAGATACGCTCGACCTCGATATGGTTGTGCTCCAGCTGCTTGCCGCAGAGGTCCAGCACGGCATCGAGCACCGCATGCACATCGGTGCTTCGCCGGCCTTCATGGGCAGGCCGGTAAAAATCGCGCATCCGGCGCACGATCTCCGAGATGCGTTCTACCTCGGTGTGAATTCTGCGGATATACTCGACGGCAGCGGCACTGCGCGACCTCCGGGCGACGTCCTCTTCGACCAGGGAGAGGCTGAACTGGATTGCTTGGAGAGGGTTATTGATCTCGTGCGAAATCGAGATCATCAATCGGCCCAAAGCCGACATTTTCTCGGCATGGACGAGTTGTGCCTGGGCCTGTTCACGTTCCCGGAGGAGATTTTTGATCTCGCTATATAGACGAGCATTGACCAGTGCAATGGTCATCATCGAGGCAAGGCCCTGCAAAGTGTGCAGGTGGCTCATGGTGAAGGCCTCCTCCTGACGCCGGGTAACCTCCAGAACGCCGATCATCTGCTCAGGGGTGCAGAGAGGGACGGCCATCAGTCCCCGTGGGGTGAAAGAGGCGTACTGGTCCACCGCCGGCGAGAAGCGGGGGTCATCGCCGGCGTTAGAAGACAGGACGGGCTGGCGATGCTCCAACACCCAGCCGGCAAAACCTTCGCCGGGTTGGACATGGAGAGGATGCTCACCAAAAATTCCATCGACCAAGGTCTGGGCAAAACGCAATTCGCCGGACCAGGAGTCGACCTGGAGCAGCGCGACCTCGGACGCCTGGAAAAGCCGATGGATACGGGAGAGGGCTTCTCGGACGATAGCAGAAAAGTCCAGTTGCGAAGTCAGCGAGGTGCCGATCTCGTTCAATAACGCCAGTTCGTCAGCCCGTGCCTGGGTAGCCACATACAGGCGTGCATTGTCCACAGCCACGGCCACCTGGTCGGCGATCAGGTTGAGGAGACGTTCTTCGTCCTCATTGTAGGCTTGAGGCCGATACGCCGAGACCGCGATGATTCCGACCACCCGTTCGCCGATACACATCGGCACCCCCAGCCAGGTGCATCGGGCAGCCCCGGATCGGCCGGAGAGGGGCCGTGGCATCGGCTCGTCCTCCGGGGCATAATCTGTGACCAACAGGGAGGAGGCTTGGCGGACGACGCGGGAAAGCAGCCCGCGGCCTAGTGGCAATCGGTGTGGGGGAAGCCGTCTATCCCCTTCGAAAGCCAAGCGCAGGTCGAGTTCGTCGTTCTCCTGGTCGTAAAGCGCTACCAGAAAAGCGTCGGACTGGAGGTGCGCCTGGATCTCCCGATAGACAGTCTCCAACAGTTCGTCCAGGTGCAACGTGCTGCCGGCAGCACGGGCGATCCGGTTGACAACCCCCAATCGGTCGGCCAATCGGGTGAGTTCTTTTGTACGCTGGGCCACCCGCCGTTCCAGTTCCTCCTGGGCCTTCCGCAACTCCTCCTGGGAGTACTGGAGGGCGGCGAGCATCTGATTAATCTCACGGGCCAGATATGTGATTTCATCTTTGCCGCTCTCGACCATCCGTTCCGTCAGGTCACCGCTGGTGCGAACTCGACCGACGCTTGTGGTGAGGTTGCTCAGCCGGGAGATGACCATGCGGTCCATCAGGATGAGCGCCGCCTCGCCAAAGATCAGCCCGATGATCAGAAGGGAGAGAAAGATATAGTTCTGTGCCGACTGTCCGGCGTAGTAGACGTGGCGGGGTGCGACAACGCGCATGATCAGGGCCGGCCGGCCCTCAAGGTCGGACAGCAGGGCATAACCGGCGACCGAGTTGGCAGCCGGAGTCTGGACAATCACAGGCTTGTCCGGAGTCAGGACGGAACGCATCTCCTGAAAGTCCGAGGGCAGGGAGGGATCATCGTAGGAACGCGCGTCTATGTGGAGCTGGATAAGTTGAGAAAGGCGAGCGATCTCGGCTGCGCTCAGGAAGCGGCCAAAGATCAGAACCCCATGGATAGGTCCCTGGTATCGGCTGGTCACTACCGGTTGGGCCGCGATGAGCAACGGACTTTCGGGAAGCGCCAGGATTCCGGCAATACTGCTATCGGTGTTAGGAAGGTCCAGCAAAACGCTGTCGGGAGTCAGATATGTAAAAAGACTCTGGGGAACGTTCGCCGGCCGGTTACTCTGCGGATCGAAGCCCTTGCTGTACAAAATTTGATTCGGCCGGCGTACAAAAACCATAAGGTGGAGACGCAGGTTGGCAAAGACCGCGTCATCGAGGTTTTCGACGATGTAACTGGGGTGCCCACTTTCGATGAAGGCATAGGTCTCGTCCCAAGCAGCCCAATCGCGGAGGAGGCGGTTGAGGTTCAAGACCTCGGTTTCGAGAATACGGAGAGCGCGGTTCACATCCTGGAGGATAAGTTGCTCCTCCAGATCGGCAAAGCTGCTCGTCAGGATCGCCGACGCAGCAAAGTAGAGCAAAACCAGCAGAACGGCCAGGATGAGGCCAATGCTTACCAACAGCTTTCGACGCAGGCTCACGAAAAAGCCTCCCGCGTGGGACGGCCGTACCTGCCGCCTATTGTAGGCCGACTCTTCCCACACCGACAGAAGACGGCAGAGGCCCCCAAAAAGTACGATGATATTCTAGCACAGGGAAATGCCGAGGTCAATAGGCCGAAGGTAATGGATCGCGTATTCAGAACCCGCCCGAAGACTCAGGATGAAATGTTTTGGAGGAGATAGAGGCACGGCTCTCGCCTACTTCAAATAGCGTCTTCCCCACGGCGCGGACCTTTGGGTAGGGGGATTGAGGCGGCCGACCGGCCGTAAACGGACCTTGACACGCTCCCGGTTATGGGTAGGAACAAGTTCTATCGGGCTTCACGGACCCCCTATGCAACAGCAAGCCGGAAATTGTGCGCCGGTCCTGCCACACTCCTCGTCCGGATGTTCCTTTTGCCACTTGCCACACGGATTTCAATAACGGGAGGCCGGGCCGTCGCCGGTAGCATGGGAGCGGAACGTTTCATCCTCGTCCTCCACCCGCACCACGGCCACTACCTTGCCTTGAATCTCCACCGGGTCCTGGCCGTTCTGGGGGTAGAGGTGGATAGGGGCCATGGAGGGGTTAGCCGGCTGTAGGCGGATGTGATCTCCCTCCCAGAAGAGTTGCTTCAGAGTGACGTAGCCTTCGGGATCGCCGGAGTTGGCCAGGCCGGCGATGACCAGGTCGCCGCCTTCGGCAGTGGATTGCGGGCGGACGATAACGTAATCGCCCTCGGCGATGCCGAAACCGATCATGGAATGGCCGCGTACCCGCAGGGCAAAGGTGCCGGGACGGGCCCATTCGGGAGACAGGAGGAGGACTTCTTCCCCCGATTCGTGGTAAGCCACGGTAACGTCATAGCGGCCGGCAGCCACCTCGCCGACCACCGTCACCGGCCGGCCTTCCGCCCATCCCAGGTAACTCCGGTTCAGGCGAATCATCGCCACGGCCGAGTGGAACGGGTTGCGAAAGACGGAGAAGGGTAGCCCGGCCGGCGCTCCTGCACCGATGTAGCGTGGCCGGCAGTGATCCCGCGGCCACATCGTTATCTGTCCGTTCTCGAAAGAACGGAGGAAATCCCAATGATTCCCTGGCGAAGCCATATCAACCTCCCGGTTCGCAGGCATCGGCGGTAAGAAAAGCCACCGGCTCGAACATCTATTCTGCTTATAGTATAGCACATTTGTTTTTCAATGTCAAGCCCCTACGCAATTTGACGAGGGGGAGTGTGGCCGGTATAATGGGGAAAACGGTTTGTTTTAGCCCCCATAAGGAGAAGAGGCGATGACGGAAGAGCAAGAGGCGACTGCGGATGTGTTTCCCGCCGAAGAAAAGGCCCAGCCGGCCGAGGTCAGCGCCGAGGTTCTGGAACTGAGGCAGGTTTCGGTGGCGACCGTGCGCGGGCAAAAGGTCCGCCTGGAAAGTTCGACGGCACGCACCATTCGGGCCGAAGAGGCCGAACTGGAGTCCGCCGCCGTTTTGCGTTTGGAGGCCGGCGAAGCAGAGGTCGAGGAGGCAGGGATCGGCGTGCTCCGGGCCGAGAGGGCCGAACTGGAGGAGTGTAACGCCTGGCTGGTTGCCGCCCAGGAGGTCGTGCTGGAGAAAAGCAACGCCTGGGCCGTCTGCGGCGGGGTAGTGCAGGTGGAGGGGGGACGTTCGCTTCTGGTGATCGGTCGGCATCTGGACGGGGCGGTGCAGCCGGTACTGGACCTGCGCGGGGCGATCGCACTGGGGTTAGCCGCCGGCCTGAGCGGAGCACTTGTCCTGCTTTTGCGCCAGCTGCTTCGGAGGAAGTAGACGATGCCTCCCTTCTGGAAAGGTTTTCTGGCCGGCCTGCTGGTCGGAGCGGTAGCGGCGTTGCTCCTCTCTCCGGGAACCGGGGAAGAGAACCGATCCCTTTTGCGGCAGCGCCTTCAGGAAGCGCAGGAGGCGGCCCGCAAGGCGGCCCGGGAGCAAGAAAAAGCCCTGCGTGCCCGCTACCGATATATCGTCGGCGCGCCGGCCGAGGGTCAAGAAAAGGTATGACCGACCAGCCCGACCCGGAGAATACCTCCGGCCGGAGAAAGCGGATTCTTCCGTGGCTACCGGCCGCGATCGGGATCGCTTCCTTCCTGGCCGGGACACTCCTGGGCGCTTTTCTTACTGTTTCTGTTATCCTGTACGGAGCCTCGGCCGAGCCGGCCCACCTTCTACCTTCTCCGACAAGGTCTCCGATACCTTCTCCCACCTTTCCTCCTACCCCATCACCTTCGCCGATGCCCACCTCCACGCCCCGTCCCATCGGTCCGGGCGTGGGCCAGCAAGCACCTCTCTTTTCCCTCCCGACGTTGGACGGCCAGGAGGTGGCTCTGGAAGCCTACCGGGGCCGGCCGGTGCTCCTGCACTTTTGGGCCTCCTGGTGTCCCCCTTGCCGGGAGGAATGGCCGGTCTGGCAGACTTTTGCCTCCGGCTTGGCTGCGGAAGGTGTCGTCATCCTGGCTGTGAATGTGGAGGAATCTCCGGAGGTCGTTCGCCAATTTCTGGGAGAAGACAGGCCGTCTTTTCCCATCCTCTTGGATAACGACGGCCGGGTGAATACCCGATACCGTGTCCGGGCCCTGCCGGTGACCTTTTTCATTGACGCCGAGGGAATCGTCCGCCAGGTCGTGCCGGGAGGAATGAGCCTTGAAGCGCTGGAGCGATTGGTCGGCCGTTAGGGAGGAGCAAGCCCCGCCAGGGCCGGGTATACTCCGTCCGACGCTTTATTGCCGGACGAAGCAGTGGCCGCGGGGCTGCAAAATTCGTCGGCGGAGCGGCTTGCACAAGGGGTTATTTTGTGGTATAATTTGCGATAGACCATCGTACGATAGTTGCTCGTTCATGGAGGAGGCGCATGGAAAGGCCCAATGGTCAGGAGCAGGTCCTGATCCTCCGTGGACTCGTTTTTGTGCGGCTGGCCCTTATCCTTCCCCTGTTTCTGGTGGCTTTTCTGGATCCCTCCTGTTACCCACCGGTGGCGATTCGGCCTTGCCTCCTTCTCCTGACCATGGCCGCCGTCCCTACCCTGGTCTACCTCCTCCGCCGCCTCTGGGTTGAGCGGCCGTTTTTCCCTCTGGTGCTCACCCTCTTCGATTTCCTGATGACCACTTCCCTTGTACTTTTCTCCAGCCAGAGCGGACTTCCACCGGCCTTTTACCCGCTTTACTTCCTGGTGGCCCTGGAATCTGCCTGCTGGTGGGGTTGGACCGGTGCCCTCCTCAGCGGAGCCATAGGTGCCACCATCCTCTCTTGGCTCTATACCGGAACGGAAATTATACCGCCTGTCCAGCGGCTGCTGATGATTTCCCTGACCCTAGCCTGGCCGGTGGTGCTGGGATACTTTGTCCAGTGGGCGTTGAGGCAGTGGCGCGAACGGCGGCACATGGCCTCCTGGCTGGCCGACCAGAAAGAGGCGGCCCGGCATCTTCAGGCCCACCTGGAGCAGTGGTATGCTACCTGGACGGCACTCTCCCGGGCCGGTTCTTTTCAGGAACTCTTCCGAATTGCCCTGCAGGAAGCGCTGAAGCAGACCTCCTCTTCGCTGGGCCTGATCGCCCTGCGCGATCCCCAGGGGGCCAGCCTGCGGGTGGAGTATTGGCAGGGCTTTACCCTGCCCGACCCGGGCCGGGCAACGTTGCGACCCGGAGAAAGGGTGCCAGCCCTGGAGGAAAACGACTCGGTGGAGGTCCGCGAGGTCCTGGAGATGCCCCTGGTCGCTTCCGGTACTTCGGAGACGGGGTCGGCCGAACTGGGCCGCATTGTCGTAGCCCGACATACTTCCCATCCCTACCTGCCGGCCGAGAAACAGTGGCTCCGTCTCCTGGCCGGCTACATGGCCATGCTCCTGGAAAACCGCTTCCTGCACGGCCAGTTGATGCGCCTGCGCGAGGAGACCGACGGCCTCTTGCTGGCCACCGGAACGCTGAGTTCGCTGCCGGACCCAGCCGCGGCGATGGAAATGGCCTGTCGTAACGTCCTGGAACGGCTGGGGTTGAAGCAGGTGGTTCTCTTTCTGTACGGCGAGGGGGAGACCGGCTATCGGGCTGTTATCTACTCCGCCCGGGAGGAGACGCGCACGGTGACCTCGACACTGCCGGGGAAAGGGCTACGACTCCTACAACGCCTTCTGGAAAGCGGGGCATCCCTCGTCCTGAACCGCCGTGGCGAGATGCCCAAACTGTTCGAGGCGATGGGTTGGGGTGAAGAGGTTCAGGCCGTAGCCTGTTTTCCCCTGCACGTATTGCACCATCGCTGGGGATTACTCTGTCTCCTTGCCGGGTCTCCCAACGCTTTCCCGTCCCAGACCCAGCGACACCTGGCGCTCTTTAGCGGTGAAATCGCCCTGGCGCTGGAGAACTATTATCTGCGCCGGGTCGTAAGTGGGGCGGCCGGCTCGTAGCGCCGTTGTATCCTCGGCGGCTAGCGGCAGATGCCGGCCAGCACAAACTGGTGCTCCAGGAAGATGGTCAGGTAAAGCAAGAAAAGGCCGGCTACAAAGAAAAAAGCAAAGAACACTTTATCCATATGGTGCCTCCTTGCAAATTTTTTTATAAGATATCAGGAAACCCTCCTGCTTTGCCGGTCCGAGAGATTACAGTTTTATGAGCACCCGGAGGCCGGCCGGAGGGTTCGGGTAGCCGCCAAGGCAACGATGATGTTCCTCCCCGTCAGGCAAAAGTCTGGTAAGGATGAGACCGAATGACCGTGCTACTGACCGTTATGGGGGTGATCCTTTTTCTCCTGGGAGCGCTGGCCCTGCTCATCGGATTGGGGATCATCCTGTCGCGGGAATACATGGAGGCATTGCGTTCCCTGACCCGCGAATCCTCCACGCTGGGCAGCAAAGCGGCACACGACGCCGCCTTCCTGCCCGTTCTGGAAGGAGCCTCTCGATTGGTGGATTCGGTGACCCGGATGGTGCAGACGGCAATGGGCGTGGGAGCCTTCCTCTGCCTGTTAGGCGTCGGCCTGTGCACCTTGGCTTATTGGATGCTGAGCCGGCTCCTTTAGGGGGAAAGAATGGAGCAGGCGCGTTCGTCGGGCCGAAATGCGCTCTTACGGGTCTACCTCTCTGCCCTTCAGAGGGAAGCCATCTTCCAGGAGGCCCGCCAAAGGTATATGCCCCTCTGGTTGTTGTCGCGCACGGCTCTGGAGGAGGAGACGGCCCGACGGGTGGCTTTGACTCCCGACCATGCCCTGGAGCGCTTCCCGGCGCTGGTCCTTTTGGGGGAAGCCGGTTCGGGCAAGACCTTTCTCCTGCGTCGGCTGGCCTTGGAACGGGCCGAGGCCTGCCTGGCCCAACTCGAACAGGCACCGGGCGGAGAAGCCCCCATCCCTCTGCCCTTTTACATAGACCTTTCCACGTATCGGGGAGGTTCCATTCCGGACCTTCTGGTGGGAATCTTGCGGCGTTTCGGCCTGCCCCAGGCCGGCCTATCCACGCTGGAGGCCATCGCCCGCGAGCGGGCTTTGCTCTTTCTCTTCGACGGTTTGGGGGAGATCCCCCCGGCCCACCAGGTGGAGGGGCTGGCCACCCTGACCTCCTTCCTCAGCAAGTTTGGGGCGTCTCACCACTACGTCGTCTCCTGTCGCAGTGGCGAGTTTGCCCTCTTCCAACCCTGGTTTGCCCGCGCCGCCGTCCTGGAAATCCGGGAACTGGATGACCTCTTCACCCGCCGCCACCTGGGACGCCTCCTTCCCGAAGACCTGGCCCGCGCCCTGCACGACGATCCGGACCTGCGTCCCCTCATGCGCAACCCACGGATGCTTGACCTCCTGGCCCAGACGGCCCGTTCCGCTCAGGAAGCCGGCCGGTTCCCGGCCAAAGGAGCCTTGCTCCTGGAACTTGTACGGAAATTGCTCATCCCTGTCCTCCCGGCTGCGGTGGAGAGCGAGGACTTTTTCTCCCTCCTGGCCCATTGGGCCCGAACCCTCTACGAAGGGGAGATCGAGACCCTTTCGCGGGAGGAGGCCCTCCTCCTCCTGGCCCGCTCCCGACCGGGAGATCTGCATCCTATGCACTTTCTCCGCTACCTCCCGCGTAGCGGCCTCCTGGTGCCCCGGCAGGGTGGCGAGGTGCTGGCCTTTCCCCAGGTAGTCTTGCGGGATGCCCTGGCCGCTTGGTCTCTGGAACAGGCGGCCCGGGAAGGCCGCTTCCCGTCCCTGGAGCCGGAGGAAGAAGGGGCCCGACAGCGTTGGGATCGCCTCTTGCCTCTGTGGTATGGGATGACCTCCAGGCGTTCCGAAGTGGAAGAGCGTCTGGTTGGCGCGGGGGAAAGGGGCATTTCTCTCTTGGTGCGTTGTCTGATCCAGGGAGAAGCGCCTTCCCGGTGGGGAGTTGTCCTGGGCCGCGTCCTGGCCGGCCGGCCGGAGTTGCACTATCGGGCCGGCCTGGCCCTGGAGGAACTGGGACACCTGGACCAGGCGGCGGCCCAACTGGAGGAGGCGCTGGCCCTGGGTCTGGAACGGGCCGATGTGGCCTTTCGCCTGGGCCAGATTTATGAGCGCAAAGATGACCTGCCCCGCGCCCGCCAGGAGTACCTTCGTGCCTCTCAGCTCGACCCGGCTGCACCCCTCTACCGCCGTCACCTGGGAGTGGTCTGCGGGAAGATGGGCGAATATGACGAGGCGGCCCTGCGTCTCCGGGAGGTGGTTCGGGAGCATATGGCCGCATGTGCCGAAGCCTCCTTCGACCTCGGCCAGGTCTATCAGTTGCAGGGCCGCTACGGTGCCGCCTTGGAGGAATTCCGCCGTGCAGCGGAACTGATGCCCGAGGTGATGAAATACCGGTGTAGTTTGGGCATGGTCTACGGACTCCTGGAGGAGCATGCCCGCGCCGAACAGGAACTTTTGGCCGCGCTGCGCCTTTCCCCCGATGACCCCTGGGCACATAACGAACTGGGAGTGGTCTACGAACGTCAGGGGCGCCATGAGGAGGCGCTGGGTCGGTACATCCGCGCTGCCGATCTCGCCCCCCAGGAAGCCCTCTACCACCGGAACGTCGCCGCCGTCTACTTTCGCCTGGGACGCCACCAGGAGGCGCTGGCCGAACTGCGGACAGCGGTGGAACTGGACCCCGCCTATGCCGATGCCTATCACGTCCTCGGTCAGGTGCATCAGGCCCTGGGCCACGATGAAGAGGCGCTCAAACAGTTCCGCCGGGCGGTCGAGCTGCGGCCGGATCGAGCCGTTTACCTGCGGGCAGTCGGAGCGGCCTTCCGGCGGTTGGGTCGGTTGGAAGAAGCGGTACACTCCTTGCGGCGTGCCGTAGAGATGGAGCCGGAGGAGGCCGCCGGCCACGGGGAACTGGCCGAGGCCTACTGGCAGCAGGGCCGGTACGAACAGGCCCTGGAGGAATATCGCTGGGCCCTGGAACTCTCCCCGGGAGAAGCCACCTACCAACGCGACCTGGGCAGTGCCTACCGTCGGCTGGGACGGCTGGAGGAGGCCGAAAAGTACCTCACCCGGGCCCGGGAACTGGACCCCGGCGACCCCCGCAACCACGCCGAACTGGGTCTCCTGTACGCCCAGCGCGGCCGGCATGAAGAAGCCCTGGCCTGTTACCGAAGGGCGGCGGAACTGGACCCTCGCTCGGCCCTGTACCTCTTCCGCATGGGGCAAGCCTGCCGGCTTCTGGGCCGCTACGAGCAGGCCGAGGAAGCGCTACAACGGGCACTGGAACTCGCCCCGGACGAGGCAGCGGCCCAGGCCGAACTCGGCCTGGTCCATACGGCTCAGGGCCGGGACGACCGGGCCCTGGAGTTTTACCGCCGGGCGGTAGCGCTCCAGCCCGGCCTGGCCGAATATCAGGTGTACCTGGGGGCAGCCCTCCGACGCCTGGGCCGGCGCGACGAAGCCGCCCTGGCCCTACACACCGCTACCCGCCTGCAAAAGGGCTATGCCCTGGCACACTTCGAACTGGGGCAACTCCTGGATGACGAAGGGCGACTGGAAGAGGCCCGGGCCGAATACCGACGGGCGGTGCGCATCGCCCCCCAGGAGCCGGCCTACCACCTAGCCCTCGGACGGGCAGCCCGCCTCCTGGGGCGCTACACCGAGGCGACCGATCATCTCGACCGGGCCATCGCCCTCTTCCCCTCCGCGGCCGAGGCCCACTTTGAACTGGGCTGCGTCTACCACGAGTTAGGGCGACTGGACGAGGCACTGGAAAAGTTTGACCGCGCCGTCGGCTTGGATCCTGGACAGACTCGCTATCACTGCCGGCGTGGGGAAGTACTCTTTTCCCTCGGCCAGGGAGATGAGGCCCAAAAGGCGCTGGAACGGGCCGTCCAACTGAAAGAGGACTATGCCGAGGCCCACCGTCTCTTGGGCGACCTGGCCCTGCAACAGGGGAAAGAGGGGGAGGCTCAAAGGCATTACCGTCGGGCGGTGGAGTCAGCACCCCAGGAGGCCGGCCTCCGTGCCCGGCTGGGGAAACTCCTGCTCCGGCTGAATCGGCCGGAAGAGGCTTCTGTCGAACTCCGACAGGCCTTGGAACTCGACCCCCGCTGCGCCGCGGCCCACAACGCTTGGGGACACCTCCGCCTGCGCAACGGCGAGGTCGAGGCTGCACTGGAGGCCTTTCAGGAAGCCGTCCGGCTGTCCCCCCAGGCAGGGGCCCTGGCCTACGACCTGGCGCTTTGTCTGGCCCGGGCCGGCCGGAGAAGCGAAGCCATTGCCCGTCTACGCACGGCCGTCGCCGGGCAACCCCGGCGGGCCGACTGGCAGCATGCCTTAGGAATGCTTTACGCTGCCGATGGCCAGGGACAGGCAGCCGCGAAACATCTGGAACGGGCCTGCGAACTGGCTCCTGCCCAGGCTCGCTACCATCGCGACCTGGGCCTGGTTCTGGAACGCCTGGGACGACTGGAAGAGGCTTCGGCGGCCCTGGAGGAGGCGTTGCGCCTGGAGCCCAAACAGGCCGCCTGGCGGGAAGAACTGGGCCGGGTCTACCTCCGTCGGGGTTGGTTCCACGAAGCACTGACCGAGTTCCAGGCCGCTTCCACTCTGCAGCCCAACGAGCCTCGCCACTCCTTTTCCCAGGCCGTAGCCCTGGATCGCTTGGGGAAGAGAGAAGCCGCGCTGGAGGCGTTGCGCCGGACCTTGCGGTTGAACCCGGACTATGCCGCCGCCTACGATCTCGCCGGCCAACTCCTGGCGAAGGAGAATCGCCTGCAGGAGGCCCGGGAACTCTATCGGCGGGCGGTGGAAAAGGCCCCCGACGTAGCCCTTTACCCGGCCCGCTTGGCCGGCCTCCTGGAACGGTTGGGAGCGGATGAGGAGGCCCTGGGTGCGCTCCAAGAAGCGCTACGCCGCAAGGCGGACGTTCCGGAATGGCTGGCCGAAACAGCCCGCTTGCTCTGGAAACTCGGCCGGCGGGAAGAAGCACTGTTCCCCATCGCCCGTGCTGCTGCCCGGGCACCCGCCGAGACCCGCTATGTGGCCCGGCAGGCCGAGTACTTGGCCGGATTGGGGCGGATGGACAAGGCCCGAGAAGTGCTCCGGCAGGCCCTTGAACATCATCCCGACGACCCCGCCCTCCTCCATATGCAAGGGTTGCTCCTGCAACGGACCGGCCGGGCCGACCAGGCGCTGGAGATGCTGCACCGGGCCGTGGGAAAAGACCCGCAGGAGCCCCGCTACCGTCTTGACCTGGGCATTCTCCTCCGCCAGAACGGCGAGGAGGAGGCTGCCATCGCCGCTTTCCAGGAGGTTCGGCGGCTTGCTCCCCAAGAAGGGAGGGCCGCCTTCGAACTGGGCCGTACCTATGCACAACAGGGCCGCTTCGAGGAGGCGGCCGCAGCCTACCGCGAGGCACTTTCTCTATCTCCCCATTCGCCGCTGTACCATGGCGCCCTGGGCAATCTCCTGCGGGAGCAGATCGCCCGCGAAGACGAGTTGCGTGAGGCCGGCTGGCTGGCCCGCCGAGGGAAGGGGGATCTGGAAGAGGCCCTGGAACATCTGGAAACGGCCTGGAAACTCGCCCCCCAGGACGACCTCTGGGCCTACGAATGGGCCCTGGGGCTTCAACTTGCCGGCCGCCACACCGAGGCCTGCCAGGTGCTGGGCCGGGCGTTAGAACTGGCCCAGGCCCGCCGGTGGGAGGTCGGTCCCTCCTGGGAAATCTGGCTGAACGGTGCCCCTGACCCTGCTCTGGAAGCCCTCTACCGGCGGGCACGGGGAAGGTCGCTCCACGCCCTGGGGCGCTACGACGAGGCCGGCCGCGAACTGGAACGGGCCGTGCACCTGGCTCCCCGAGACGCCGAGGCCCATTACCTCCTGGGGCTTGTACTGGAGGCACAGGGGCAGTTCGAGGAGGCAACGGCCAGACTGCGGGCCGCGCTGGAACACGACCCCCGTCGGTCGGTCTATCCCTACCGCTTGGGCCTGCTCCTCCTCCAGATCGGCCGGCCGGAGGAGGCCGTCCCCCTCCTTCAAGAAGCGGTGAGTCTCCACGGCGGCTTCGCCGCAGCCCACGCTGCTTTGGGCGACGCCCTTACCGCCCTCGCCCGCGACGAAGAGGCCGGCCGCTCCTACCGTCGCGCCCTGCAACTGGACCCGGCCAACCCCCACTACCACAGCCGCTTGGCCCGCTGGGCCTATCGGCAGGGCCACTACGGCGAGGCGGAGAAGGAAATGACCCAGGCCCTGGGTCTGGCCCCCGAAGAGGCTGCTTGGCAGGACGAATTGGGCCAGGTCTATCAGGCCCAGGGACGTTACGAGGAGGCCGTGGAAGCCTTCCGCGCTGCCCGTCAAGGCGTCCCCGGGGAACCCCTGTATGCCTATCACCTGGCGATGGCCCTTTCTCGTCTGGGGAGATTGGCCGAAGCCATCGCCACCCTCCAGGAGACCGTGCGCCTCCGGCCCGGCCGGGCCGACTGGCGCGACGACCTGGCCGGCCTCTACCTCCAGACCGGACGCTATCGGGAGGCCCGTTTGGAACTGGAACAGGCCCTCGAACTCGCCCCTCGCGATCCCCATCTGCGCTGCCATCTGGCCTCCGCCCTGCGCCAGGAGGGGCGCCTTCAGGAGGCCCAAGAACTCCTGGCCGGCCTTCTCCAGGAGGACCCGGCCCAGGCCGAAGCCCACTTCGAACTGGGCCTGACCCTGACTCAAGGGGGCGACCTGGGGGCGGCCCTGTCCTCCTTGCAGGAGGCCGTGCGCCTGTCCCCCGAGGACTCCCGCTTCCTGGAGGCCCTGGCCCGGGTGCAGGAAGAGGCCGGCCGCCTGTCCGAAGCCCTTGCCACCGTCCAGCGCTGGGTGGAAAGCGATCCAGGGAACCCCCTAGCCCACGAACGGTTGGCCGGCCTCTTCGTTCGACAGAAGGAACTGCGCCTGGCCCTGCGCGAAATCCGCACAGCCGCCCGTTTGAAGCCGGATGAAGTACGCTACCTGCGTCAGGCTGCTGCCCTGTGTCGCCGGTTGCAGTGGTTCGACGAGGCCCACGAGGCCCTGAAAAACGCCCTGGAGCGTGCACCCAACGACGCAGCAAACTATGTGGAACTCGGCCTCCTTTCCCAGGAGCAGGGAAAAGTGGAAGAAGCCCTGCGCCACTATGAGCAGGCCATCTCCCTGAATCCCGGAGATGCCGAGGCATATTACCACGCCGGCGTCCTCTACCGCCGGCAGAAGGACTATGAACGGGCCATCGAGTACCTGCGGCAGGCTACCCGCCTCCGCCCCGGCTACTCCGAAGCCCTGATCGAACTGGCCAAGGTGACCACGATGGCCTTTATGACCCGTCGGCTGCGTCCGGCTCGATAGGGGGGCCGGAGGCGTTTCCTCTTGCCGGTAGGGGAGAGGACCTTTCCGTCCCTGCGGCCAGGCGGGCCCAGCGGACGTAGCGACGCTGGAGAAGCCTGTTCCGGCCCACCGGTCCGTGCACGGCATAGGTCCGGAGAAGGTCGCTCAGATGGCGTGTCAGTGCCTCCACAAGTTCGTCCTGGGCGGCCGGCGCCTGGTCCACCTCCAGCCCCTTTTCTCGAAGGGAAGCCGCTGCCTTCGGGAGAGCCAGGAGAACATCGGCAGCGGCCAGAGGTAGCGCGGCCGGCCCTCCGTCCGCCTCCAGAAAAACGGACACCGTTGGCGCAGGATGCATAAGAAAGGTATCGGCCGCCTCCCCTAGTGTGGCAGAAAGTTCGGCCTCCCGCCGCCCCCGCCCCAGATGCAGGGTCAGGCGGCCGATCAGGGTGACGACCGGCAAGCCAAAGCGACCGGCCAGGAGCAAAAGGCGGGTGGCCTTGCGCCAGCCACCGGCCCCGATTGCCCTGAAACGAGCGGTGGCCGGAGGGCCCTTCCCTGGAGCCATCGCCAGGAAAAGGAGACGGGTATCGGTTCCCCGCAGCCGGCCCAGTCCTCCCACCAGGGCCGCATCATCGCCGGAATAGCGGTCGCCGTGCAGTTCGAAGCAAGGTTCGGCGATCCTTCCCCCCCAGGGGCAGGGAGGCAAAGGAAATGCAGGTGGAGGCGGCCCTTCCACGCCGAGCAGGTCGAGGAGGTGAGCCAGGATGGCGCGTTGTTCTCGGCGGGGCAGGACGGCATCGGCCCAGCCGGCCTGCAACAGCCTCCGGGGTGGGCGAAGGGCCTCGGGAGGAAGACGACCGGCCTGCCGCAGAACCTCCGGCAGGTCCGGACGGAGGACAGCTCCCGGCTCGGCCAGCACCAGGTCGGCCTGGAGGGCGGTGGCAGCAGGAGGACCGTAGCAGGGGCCGCTCAGCAAAGCCAGCCGAGGCCGTCCAGAGCCTTGCAACCGCTTCAAGCCCAAGTGGACGCCGGGCCAGAGGAAAGGGGCCTCCGTGCCATGGGGCGCAGCCAGCACCCAGAGCAACGGTCGGCGCTCCAAACGGGCCACCTCCAGGAGAGCAACGAGGGCCCGTACCTCGGCCGCTTCCCAGCGCACCGTCCCGTCGGCCACGGCCAGGGCCACCGGCCGTCCGCAGAGGGCAGCCCGACCCAGGAGGAGCGGGCCGGCCGGACTTTCCGGCAGAGGCCGGAAAGTCCCCTCATCGCTCAACATCTCCAGGTGCGCCGCCGATTCCCAGAGAAAGTGAAACCCGCACCAGGGACAGACCATCGCCTGCCGACGCATCTCGGCCAGGGATGAGACTTCGCCACAGGTCGGACAGCGCACATACGTCTGGCCCCTCTCTTCCTGAAATGGGCCAGCTAGGGTGATGTACCGTCGTGCCATTCCTTTTCCTCTGTCGTTAGCATCGCCAACACTAGGGTATAGCCGTTAGCCAGAGATGTAACACCCCGCTGCGAAAGTCGCGCGACTTCCCGTTTCATCCCGCCCCTGCGGGCAGCCTGCGATGGCCTCGTCCAGGTCTATTCCCAAGACGTTCCCGGCAGCATCCACATCCCTGTCCTCTGTGTGGCCGCAGAAGGGATAGATATGTGTGCGGACAGACGGCGACTCCTCGCCATACGCCGGAGGCAGGTCCCCGTTTCCTGAAATGGGATCAAACATGGGCCCTCCAGGTTACGCCTCAGGATAGATCAACCCCGCCGGAGAGATCAGTTCCCCCTGACCGTGCAACAGGCCGATCCCTTGGCGTTCTGCTTCTTTCTTGGCCGCCATGTCTATCCGAATCCCATGCACATACACCAAATATGGCCCGGCAATGCCGTCTTGCTCCAGTGCCTGCTGCCACTCGGCCGAGCGCACCCGCCGGGCCCAGCGGGTCACATCGCTGCTGCTCAGGCGGGCTTTGGCTTCGATCAACACCCATATCTTCTGTCCGTCCGGCGACTGCACCGGGAAGACCACGTCCACTTCGCCATCCCAGGCCAGGGAAACGGCCTCCTGCAAGGGGGTGTAACCTTTTTCGAGCAGGACTTCGCGCACGACGCCGGCCGCTTCGTCTTCCACCGTGGCTCCGAAAACGGCTTTCAGACGTCCCACCTCGTGCGAGAGGGTGTCCACCCGTTGCTCGGTGCGCCGCTGGGCTTCGGCCAGCTCTTCCACCCGTTCCTCGGTACGCCGCTGGGCTTCGGCCAGGGCTCTCACTTCCTGTTGGGTAAGCCGCAAGGCTTCCTCGGTGCGCCGCTGGGCTTCGGCCAGCTCTTCCACCCGTTCCTCGGTGCGCCGCTGGGCTTCGGCCAGGGCGGCCAATGCCACTTTCAACTCATCCACCGCGTCCGGCAATTTCAGGAAACGGTCGCTTAGCAGCCGCCGCAGCAATTCCTCCCGCCATTCCGGGTGTTGGTCGAGCAGGGTTAACAGGTCTCGAAAGTCTTGCACCGTAAATGCCATGCCAACCGCCTCCTGGGCATTTTATCACCGATAGCCGCTCGGCGAAAGAGCGGCCCGATCGTTTCTCGCCGCTATAGACGCATCCCCTTGGACACCCGGCACGTGGCTCGTTCTCCAGAAATCGCCATACCGGTTACGCCCCCTGTTGAGGGCAGGACTTGCATCACGTTGCTTCGTTCAGAGCGCGTTCCAGCAAATCGCCCACCCTGACTTCATCCGCCCAATGGCGCAGGTAAGCCACATCCGGTGCTCCGGCGTATACTTTCATGATGGCCAGAACATCGCGCCACTGGTGGCAGGATTTCCATTTTCGGATGCGTATCGGAGAATAGCGCGCTCATCATTCCTCGCCATAAAGCGCGGGGCGGCTGAGCAGAGCCATCTGTCCTGCGTGGAACGCTTCTTTCGCGGAACGGCCACGACGGGTTTCTGGCCTGTCCTGCCCTGCTTCGACAAGTGGTCGTTGCTGCCCCGCCCGGAATTGCGAGATTATTATAGGATAACTTCTCAACCCGGTCAACTCACGTCGGCTGGAGCACATTTGACAAAAGAGGAAGAGTTTGATAGAATAAAAGTAATCGAAAACCGAAAGACGATGAACAGGAGGAGTAGGCGGCACACGGCTGCCAGAGAGGGAGGGCCGGCGGGTGTAAGCCCTCCTCGGACCGGGTCGCCGAAGGTCGCCTGGGAGTCGGCGGGTCGAACGCAGTGTGCCAGTAGGCCCGCCCGGGGAGCCCGTTAGCGCCTTGGAGTGCAGCACAGAAGGGTTTTGCGCTGAAGCAAGGTGGTACCGCGGGAATCCCCTCTCGTCCTTGCGACGAGGGGGTTTTTGTTAGGAGGTCCAGATGCATCCTTCTGCCCGGAAAGTGGCGGAGGCGTTGCGAGCACTTGGCGTCGAGACAGAGGTGGTCGAATTTCCCCAAGGTACGCGCACGGCCCAGGATGCGGCAGCAGCCATTGGCACAACGGTGGGGCAAATCGTCAAGTCGCTTCTCTTCCTGGCCGACGGGAAGCCCGTGCTGGCCCTTGTCTCCGGCAGCAATCGCCTGGATGTGTGGAAACTTGGCCGACTGGTCGGGGCCGGGCGGGTGGAGCGGGCCGATGCCGACACCGTGCGCGCCATCACCGGCTACGCCATCGGCGGCGTGCCGCCGGTGGGGCATAGCCGGCCGCTGCCCATCTTCCTGGACCAAGACCTCTTTCGGTACGACGTGGTCTATGCTGCCGCCGGAACTCCCCAGGCTGTCTTTGCCATCGCCCCGTCCCGCCTGCGGGAAATTACCGGTGCGCAGGTGGCCGATCTGGCGGAAGCTACGGGCAACCCTGGTACGTAGGACAACTTCCAGGACTGCCCCTTCCATGCGGGAGAGACCGATGGAATTGGGTATAGCCCGGTGGATCAAGGCGGGAAACCTGGTCGGCGGGGACGCCTACTTGGTATGGGAGGATGGCCCGCGGACCCTGCTTGTGCTGGCCGACGGGTTAGGCAGCGGGGAAAAGGCCGGCCTCTCCGCCCAACTGGCCGTCCGGGGCGTCTCCGAACACGCCGACGCCGCCCTGGACCATATCCTGGCCTACTGCCACTATATCATCCTGGCGGCCGGCGGGGTGGGAACGATGATGTCCCTTTTGCGCCTGGACGATGCCACCCACACGCTGGAATTTGCCGGTGTAGGCAATATCCGCTTCCTGGCCCACAGTCGCCGGGTGATTCAGCCGATCACCCGTTACGGCTACCTGGGGATTCGTCTGCCCGCCCTGAACGTCTTTCGCTTCCGCTACGATCCAGGGGACCTCTTTATCCTGCACACCGATGGCATCTCCGGCCGCTTCCATCTGGCCAACCATCGGGATGACCTGGCCGGGCCGGCCCAGGCCCTGGCCGACCGCATTTTGAACGAATACGGGAAAAGGCATGACGACGCCACGGTGATCGTAGTCAAAACGCCGGGGTAGAAGAACCGGCGAGGAGAAAGAGATGGCTCCATACAGCGAAATGGCTCGAGCCTACGACCACCATCTGGTCGAAGAACGCATCTATCACTTCTGGGAGGAAGGCGGTTACTTTCGCCCGCGGATGGTCCCGGGCCGGGCCCCCTTTGTCATCACCATGCCCCCGCCCAATGTGACCGGGGCGCTGCACCTGGGGCATGCGATGACCGCCACCATCGAGGATATCCTGACCCGCTGGCACCGGATGCGGGGCGAACCTACGCTCTGGCTGCCCGGCGAGGATCACGCCGGCATCGCCACGCAAAATGTGGTGGAACGCGAAGTGGCCGGCGAAGGCCTCACCCGCCACGACCTGGGCCGCAAACGCTTCCTCGAACGGGTCTGGGAATGGGTGCGCATCTACCGGACCCGCATCGCCCACCAGCACCGCCGTCTGGGCATCTCCTGTGACTGGGAGCGGGAGCGTTTCACCCTGGACGAGGGGCTTTCCTTCGCCGTGCGCACCGCCTTCGTGCATCTCTTCCAGAAGGGCCTGATCTACCGAGGCACCCGGCTGGTCAACTGGTGTCCGCGCTGCCTCACCGCCCTCTCCGATCTGGAGGTGGAGCACGAGGAAGAGTCCGGCCACCTCTGGTATATCCGCTACCCCCTCCTGGACGAAAGTTTCACTGCCCCCGGCCCCTGGGGCAGCGGGCGCTGGGCCGAAGGCGCCCGGGAGTTTATCACCGTGGCCACGACCCGCCCGGAGACGCTTCTGGGCGACACGGCTGTGGCCGTGCATCCCGGGGACGAACGTTTCGCGGCCCTGCTCGGCCGGCGGGCGGTGCTCCCCGGCGTGGGCCGGATCATTCCCATTATCGCCGATGAGGCCGTGGACCCGGCCTTTGGCACCGGCGCGGTCAAGGTGACCCCGGCCCACGACGCCGTAGACAACGAGATCGGCCGGCGCCACGGCTTGTCGTCCGTGAACATCTTGGAGACCGACGCCCGCATGAACGAGGAGGCCGGCCCATACGCCGGACTGGACCGCTATGCGTGCCGTCGGCGCATCGTGGAGGACCTGGAGCGCGAGGGCCTGCTCCTCAAAGTCGAGAACTATCGGCATGCCCTGGGCCACTGCCAGCGCTGCCATACCGTGGTGGAGCCACGCATCTCCACCCAATGGTTTATCCGCATCCGCCCCCTGGCCGATGCAGCCATCGCCGCCGTGCGCGACGGGCGCATCCGCATTATCCCCGAGCGCTTCAACAAAATCTACTTCGACTGGCTGGAGAATATCCGCGATTGGTGCATCTCACGCCAACTGTGGTGGGGACACCGCATCCCGGTGTGGTATTGCGACGATTGCGGCGGCCAGACCAGCACACTCCACGACCCCACCGCCTGCGCCCGCTGCGGCAGCCCCCGGATTCACCAGGACGAGGACGTGCTCGACACCTGGTTTTCCTCCGGCCTGTGGCCCTTCTCCACCATGGGTTGGCCGGCGGACACGGAGGATTATCGCCTCTTTTACCCGACCACGGTGCGCGAGACCGGCTACGACATCCTCTTCTTCTGGGTGGCCCGCGAAATTATGCTGGGTCTGGAGATGACCGGTCAGGTCCCCTACCGCATCGTTTACCTGCACGGCCTCATCCGCGACGAACACGGGCAAAAGATCAGCAAATCCATGCCCGATGCCGAGCGCTACGACCCGCTCCTCATTATCGAGGAGTATGGGGCCGATGCCCTGCGCTTCACCATGGCCACCTCTTCCACCCCAGGGAACGACATGAACCTGGACCCCCGTCGCATCGAGGGGTCGCGCAACTTTGCCAACAAAATCTGGAACGCGACGCGCTTTGTGGTAAATAACCTGCAAGGAGCCAGGGCCCAGGGTTCAGGGCTTGAAGGGGGACACGAGCAGGCCTTGGACCTGCCGGAGCGATGGATTCGTTCCCGCTATCATCGCCTGGTGGCCGAGGTGAACGCTCTGATGGAGGCTTTCCAGTTTGGGGAGGCCGGCCGGCGCATCTACGACTTGCTCTGGGGGGAATTCTGCGACTGGTACGTGGAAGTGAGCAAACTGCGCCTCTACGGGAAGGACGAAGCCCGGGCTGAGATGGCCCGCCGGACCCTCCTGGAGGTGTTGGAGGGTTCATTACGCCTGCTGCACCCCTTTATGCCGTTTGTTACCGAAGAGTTGTGGCAGCACCTCACCGGCACGCCCTACGCCCAGGGGAGAGACGATGGCCCGGCCTTGATCATCGCCCCTTACCCGGAGGCGGACATTTCCGCCCTGGACGAAGGGGCCGAAACCGACTTTTCCCTGGTGATGGAGGTGATACGGGCCATCCGAGCTGCCCGGGCCGAGCGTAAGGTGGAGCCGGGACGCCGGATCGAAGCCCTGATCGCCAGCGGCCGGCATGCCGAAATGCTCCGCTCCCAGGCCGAGGTCATCTCCCACCTGGCCCATGTGGACCCGGAGCGGTTGCAGGTGGTCGAGCGTTTGGCCGAGCGACCGAGACAGGCCGTGGCCCTGGTGATAGGGGAGGTGGAGGCTTTCCTTCCGCTGGCCGGAATGGTCGATTTGGCTGCCGAGCGGGCACGGCTACAGGCGGCCCTGGCAGAAGCAGAGGAAGAACGCTCCCGATCAGAAGCGAAACTGAAGAATGCCGACTTTGTGCAAAAGGCCCCGCCCGAGGTGGTGGAAAAAGAGCGCAGGCGGCTGGCCCTGGCCGAGGAGGAGCGCTCCCGCCTGCTGGCCCGCTTGGAGGAATTGGCGGGATAGGGCCGGCAGGACGGGGCAGAAAAAGGAAATCGTTCCCTGGCCGGGGATGGTTCTACTTCCGCCCGTCTGAAGCGGGGGCTCAGGTGCAAAGCCCTGTAGGGACATTCGGAAGCCCTGTCAGGGGCTTCCGGGAGCGGAGGGTCTTGTCCCAATCCAAGTGGTTGCCCAAAGGAGGCCCGATGGTTCGTCGTCTTTTACACCTGTCGCTTCTCCTGTGCCTTCTCCTGCCGGCCGGAGATGTCTCCTGTTCCTTCCCGCCCACGGAGCAGGACGCCCCAAGGGATCGCCCTTCCCCTGCGGTAAACACGCCCAGGAGTGAACTCCGCGCCTTCTGGGTGGACGCCTGGAACGGCGGCATCAAGACGCCAGATCAGATCCGGCAACTCATTCAGGACGCCCAGACATCCAACGTCAACACCCTCATCGTCCAGGTGCGTCGGCGGGGCGATAGTTACTACAACGAAAGCCTGGAGCCCCGCGCCGCCGACAGCGCGCTGGATCCTATCCCGTTTGACCCCCTGGGCCAACTCCTCGAGGCCGCTGCACTCGCTTCCCCACCGCTCCAGGTCTATGCCTGGGTGGTGGCCTTTCCGGTGTGGACTCCTACCTACACGACCACCGACACCACCCGGCATGTCTACTTCCGCCATGGCTACGGCCGGTCCTGGGACGATCCCGACAACTGGCTTACCTACCGCCACAACGGGGGGAATCCCGTTGCGGACTATCAGTTAGACCCTGGCCATCCGGCCGCCGCCAGCTACACCGTGGACGTCTGCCTCTACTTGCTCCAGCGCTATCCTATAGATGGGCTGCTCCTCGATTACATCCGCTACTACGGCCAGGACTATGGCTACAACAAGGTCAGCGTAGACCGCTTCAACGCCGCCTACGGCCGTAGCGGATTGCCCGACCCCAGCGACCCCCTGTGGATGGCCTGGCGGCGGGAGCAGGTCACGGCAGTGGTGCGCCGCCTCTATCTGGAGGCACTGGCGGTGAAGCCGGACCTGGTCCTGGGGGCGGCTACCATCGCCTGGGGCGACGGCCCCGACCAGGCCGGCGGGTGGGAAAATACCAGTGCTTACAGAAGCGTCTTCCAGGACTGGCGGGCCTGGTTGGAGGAGGGCATTCTGGACATCGCTATGCCGATGAACTATGATCGGGAGCATCAACCGCCGCAGGACCAATACTTTCGTCACTGGGTGGAGTGGGAAAAGGACCACCCGTACAGACGGGGGATTGCCGTGGCCCAGGGGGCCTGGCTCAACTATATTACCGGCACGCTCACCCAGACGCAGGTGGTACAGGCCCCTTCCCAGGCCGGCCATTACGCCCTGGGGATCGGCTTCTACTCCTATGCCAACACCAACGCCGGCGGCCGGCCCAATAGCGAATTCTACCAGGCCCTCTCCCAACCCGGCCCCTACGGCGACCCCCCCTTCCCCACCTGGGTGGAACCGCCCACCTTGACCTGGAAGACGGTGCCCACCACCGGCCACCTGATGGGTCGGGCAATGGGGACATCCGGCCCCCTGGACCGGACCGTGGTCACCCTGACGAGTTCGGTGGCCGCCACCCGTACCCTGCTCACCGACGGCAGCGGCTTCTTCGGGGCCGTGGACCTTCTGCCGGGGGATTATGCCGCCGAGGTGCAGGGGGCAGATTGGAGGTATCGCCGGCTCATCGGGAGGGTGGTGGCCGGCCGGGTGACCAGGCTTCAGCCGGATACAGGGGGCTGGCCTTACCATGTCTACCTGCCCCTGCTCCGGCGGGAGAGCGAGGTGAGAAGATGAAGCGTATCCTTATCGTGGATGACGAGCCCAAAATCGTCCACGGTCTCAAGCCGTACTTCCGCCAGGCCGGCTTCGAGGTCCTTACCGCCTATGATGGCCTAGAAGCCCTCCGCGTTGCCCGCCGCGACCGGCCGGACCTGATCGTGCTTGACCTCACCCTCCCTGAAATGGACGGCCTGGACGTCGCACGCACCCTGCGCCAGGAGGGCAACTTTGTGCCCATCGTCATGCTCACCGCCCGGGTTGAGGAGGCGGACCGACTGGTCGGGTTGGAACTGGGTGCAGACGACTATGTGACCAAGCCCTTCTATCCGCGTGAACTCGTAGCCCGGGTTCGGGCGGTACTGCGTCGGGTGGAGGGTCCCCGGCCAGCCCGAGAGGTGGTCGTTGCCGGCCCCTTCCGTATTGACGTGGACGGGCATACCGTCGAGGTGGACGGCCGGCCGGTAGAGTTGACCCCTACCGAGTTCCGGCTTCTCGTGGCCCTGTCCCGGCATCCCGGTCTGGTGCTCTCCCGAGACCGGCTGATGGAACTGGCTCGCGGCGAGGAATACATCGTCGAGGAGCGCACCATAGACGCCCATATTAAAAACCTGCGGAGAAAGGTCGAACCCGATCCTTCCCGCCCGCGTTATATCGTCACCGTCCTGGGTGTGGGATACAAACTGGTCATCTGAACCTGGGAGGAAAGCCGATGCGCCTCTGGGTAAAACTTCTCCTGGCGATTGGGGCCATCATCCTGATCTGTCTGGTGGTGGTTGAAGTGTTGGCCTACACCCTCATTCGCCAGCAGTTCGACCGCTTCGTAAGAAATCAGGAGCGTGAGGTCCTCGAACGGCTAGGGCCGGTCCTGGCCGCCTACTATCGGCGGAACAACGACAGTTGGTCCGGCCTGGAAGAAGTCTGGCGTCTGCGCCGCGAACGTCTCCCTGCCTCCGCTGCGGGAATGCGTCTCATCCTCCTGGATCCGAGTCGCCGGGTCCTCCTGGATACCCAGGGCGAATTGACCGGACAGGTCGTATCTTCCCAGGTCTGGGAAAACGCTCTGCCTATCGTCGTGGAAGGGGAGGAGGTGGGGCGTTTGCTCAGCGGGGCCGGCCTGCTGGAAGCCCGCAACCGCTCCCAACTGGAAGGGCGCTTCCTGAGCACCATGCTTCTCGCCCTGGTTGGCGCCGGCCTGACCGGTGCCTTTGTCGCCATCGTCGTGGCTGCCGTCCTGGCCCTCCAGATCACCGCCCCGGCACGGGAACTGACCCGAGCCGCCCGGAGCATCGCCTCCGGCGACTTGAAGCAGCGCGTCGCCATCCACGCTCGCGATGAACTAGGGGAGGTCAGCCAGGCCTTTAACGAGATGGCGGCCACCCTGGAGCGACAGGAACGTTTGCGCCGCCACCTGCTCGCCGACATCGCCCACGAACTGCGCACACCCCTCACGGTCATGCAGGTAGAACTGTCTTCCCTCCAGGACGGCCTCTCCGAACCGACCCCCGAGACCCTTGCTTCTCTCAACGAAGAGGTCGGCCTCCTTTCCCGTCTGGTCGAAGACCTGCGTCTCCTCTCCCTGATGGATGCTGGCCAACTCCTCCTCCGGCCAGAGGCCATTTCCATCGGAGAGGCACTACGGAACGCAATCCAGCAGGTCAGTGCTTCCGCCGGGCCCAAGGGGATTTCCCTGGCGTACCAGGTGCCTTCGGACCTTCCTCCGGCCCGGGCGGACCCGGATCGCGTGCAACAAGTCTTGTTGAATCTACTGCACAACGCCATCTGTCATACGCTGGCCGGAGGTCGGATCGACCTTTCGGCCCGACCGGAGGGGAATTGCCTGCACCTCCAGGTGGTCGACACCGGCGAAGGCATCCCGGTCCAGGACCTCCCCCATATCTTCGACCGCTTCTACCGTGCCGGCACCTCCCGGACGCGGGAAGGCAGCGGATTGGGGTTGAGCATCGCCCGGGGGCTGGTCGAGGCCATGGGAGGGCGCATCTGGGCCGAAAGTGCCCCCGGTCGGGGCACGACGATCCATTTTACTCTGCCCCGGGCTGTTTGAACCTTTTCACCGGATTTTCTACCTGCCTTCACCTCCTCTTCAACCGGAAAGGCTATCGTTGAGGGTGAGAAAGGTTCATCGGAGGTGAGCGATGGCACGCAAATCTTTTGTTCTGTGGTTTTTGCTCCTTTTGCTGGCCGGTTGTAGTCCGGCCGCGGCAGCCCAGGTTCAGGAAAAGGGCGACCTGGGCCGGCAGGTGCAGCTCCTGAACTTGCTCAACGGGCTGGAACTTTCCCCTGAGCAGATGAACATAGTCCTGGAAAAGGCCCGGCAGGCGGAAGAAGTTCGGGGACGCTACCGGGAGCAGGCCGAGGAGCGTCGTCAGGAGACCGATACGGTCGTGGGGGAAATTCGCGCCGTTCTGATGGCCGGCCAGGTGATCCCGGAGGAACTGGCCGCCCGTTACCATGCTATGGCCGGGGAGAACAAATCTCTCCGGGAGCGTTTTTCCGCCGAGATGGACCGGCTGGCCCGCGAGGTCGAGGATATCCTGGAAGACCACCAGCGCTATACCCTGGAGCACTATATCCCCTGTATCATTCCGCCCCCGGGGGAGGCGCGGGTGGGACAGGCCCCGACCGGGGAAAGGGTGCAGGCCCTCCTGGAGCGAGTTGGGGCGCTTCCCGAGGAAGAATTTGCCGCCCGGCGGGAAGCCATCGCCAAGCGTATCCTCGAGCGCATCCTGGAGCGGGGGCATGGGCGCATCGTGGTCGTGGATAGAGAAGCCGAACTGGCCCGTATCCTCGGCCTTCTTGAACAGGTACGCGCCCTCTCCGAGGCCGAACGGCTGATTCAGGGGCCACAACTGGCGGAGGAACTTTTGTCCCCCTACCGGGAGGCCGTCTCCCCGGTGGATCTGGTGGCGAAGGTACGGCAGCACCTTTTGGACCCGGAGATCATCCCTCTGTTAGCGGAACGGCTTTCCGGGCAGAGCCGGTAGGGGAAACCCCTCCCTGTCCCTCCCCGCCGGCGGGGAGGGGACTTGACGGCTTGCAGCTGGGGCGTAAAATCCCCGGATACCTGTCCGGCCCGCCGGCGGGGAGGGGACTTGAGGGGACGGTCCGCCGGGGACGGGAGAAGATTCAGGGCCTGGGGCATTCCTTGCACATTGCGGCGGCCGTGATGGTCGCAGATTTCCCTACCCGAACTGTCGCAGGAAGCGCAGATCTCCGGAGAAGAACCAGCGGATGTCGTCAATGCGGTACTTGAGCATGGCGATGCGCTCCGGCCCCATGCCAAAGGCAAAGCCGCTCACGCGCTCGGGGTTATACCCGCCGTTACGGAGGACGACAGGGTGGACCATCCCGGCCCCCATAATCTCCACCCAACCGCTATATTTGCAGACCCGGCAACCCTTCCCGCCGCAGAGGATACAATCCATGTCCACTTCGACGCTCGGCTCGGTGAAGGGGAAGTAACTGCAACGAAAGCGTACCCGGCGTTCCGGACCGAACATCCGTCGGGTGAATTCGATGATCACCCCTTTGAGGTCGGCCATCGTGATTTGCTCTCCGATTGCCAGGCCTTCCACCTGGTGGAACATACTCTCCGAACGGGCTGTGACCTGCTCATAGCGGTAGCACTTGCCGGGCAGGATAACGCGGATCGGTTCCGGACAATAGGTGCGCATGGCCCAGATCTGGCCCGGCGAGGTATGAGTACGCAGCAAAATGCCGGGTCGGGTGGTGTAAAAGGTGCTCCACATATCGCGGGCCGGATGGTAGGGGGGGATGTTCAGGAGCTGGAAGTTGCGCTCGTCCGTCTCCACGTCCGGGCTGTCAAAGACCTGGAAACCCATCTCGGCGAAGATGGCATAGATCTGGCGCAGGACACGAGTGCTTATGTGGAGGTGGCCGATGGCCGGGGGCCGGCCGGGAAGGGTAACATCCACCCGTTCGGCCTGGAAGGCCCGTTCCAGTGCTTCCTTGCGCAGGGCACGGGCTTTTCCCTCGCCGGCTGCCTCCAGTTCGGCTTGCAGTTCGTTGGCCGCCCTTCCGGCCGCCGGCCGCTCCTCGGCCGGAAGGGTACCCAGGCTGCGCAAGATCGCGCTCAGCCGCCCCTTTTTCCCCAGGTAGGTACGCTGCCATTCTTCCAGGGCCCCCAGGGTGCCGGCCTGCTCCAGCCGGAGCAACGCCTCTTCGCGCAACGCCTGCAACCGCTCCAGCATCCGATTTCCTCCTCGACGACATGCTTTCCGTCCGAGCAGGATACCATAGCCCCAAACGGATGTCAAACCCCGTTTACCGACCTCTGCAAGATTTCTATTGAAATCCGTGTGGAACAATGAGCATCCGGCCGGGAAATGTGGCAAAACGTTATACAACTTTTGACATGGTGTTGCATTCAATCCGGGAATCCCGATCAATCTGATCCGTATCGTCGTACCTGGGCCCGCATTCACCTGGAACGGCTGCCGGCTTACGCGCCCAAACCCCATCCCGCCGAGGGCATCCGGCGCAAGTACAGGCACGGCGGTGCCGTGCCCCCACTGCGGGTCGGGCCCCAAAAACGTGGCTTGTCGCGACCCGGCCCATTTTCGTGTTCTATCAAGCGATCCGTCGGTTGTGCCGCAAACTCGATATCATCAAGGGCTGCCTTCGGCAGCCAGGTTATGTTTAGGAAACTAAATGACCACTTGCACAACCGGAACGGACGTGTTATAATGTTTTTAGCACCTTTACAACGAATCGGTTGGCCGGCTATGGCGGCGAGCCCCCCGCAAGACCGATAGGGCGGAATGAGCAGACGACGGTACGGCCCAACCTCAGCTATGGCACGACCGTAGGGCGCAACTCGTTGCGCACCTACCTGGCCGCACACCGAACCCGCAAGATATGGAAAGATGGCTCCGCCCGCGAGAAGCCGGATAGTGCGGCATCCGTTCTCGATGGTATCCCCCACTTCTTACGGCCCCGAGTAGGGGCGCGGCGGCGCCGCGTTCTTACGCCGCGAGTACGTCGGGGTCCGCCCATGCAGGGGTGCCCCCAAAAGCCCCGTGGCTTGAGTCGCCGGGGAATGTCCCTCCCGCCGGCCCGTGGTATAATAAACTTGCTTCTCCGAGCTGCCGGTCCTAAAGAGAGATTTCTCCATGGCCGGCGGCCGGCGGGCGCAAAAAACGCCCCGAGGGCAACGCTGGAAACGGCGAGGCCTCCCGGTCTTGGAAAGGAGAAGCCGGAGCAGCACAACGGGCGTCTCCTTCCGGGGAGGCGCCCGTTTCGTCCCTGGAACAAGCGGGCCATCGGCAGGCCGGAACAAGAAAGGAGGTTGGCCATCGAAGAGATTCGGATCACCCTCTGGACGGCGTTGCAACGTTTTTGCGTCGGCGATCCCGAACTCTTGGGCATCGTCCTTCTTTCGTTGCGTGTTTCGGGAACGGCCCTCCTCCTGAGCACCCTCCTGGGCATCCCCCTGGGGGTCATCCTGGGACTGAAGCGCTTCTTCGGCCGGCGGGCTGTCATCGCCCTCCTCTATACCGGGATGGGCCTTCCTCCGGTTGTGGTCGGCCTGGTGGTTTACCTGCTCCTCTCCCATGGCGGGCCGCTGGGGAATCTGGGCTGGCTCTTCACCCCCCAAGCGATGGTGCTGGCCCAGACGATCATCGCCCTCCCCGTCGTGGCCGGCTTCACCATGGCCGCCATCCTGGGCGTGGAACCGGCCCTACGTACCCAGATTCTCTCCCTGGGAGCAACGGACTGGCAGGCCGCCTGGACAATCGTCCGCCAGGCCCGCACCGGCATCGTGGTCGCCCTGGTGGCCGGCTTCGGCAGCATCATCTCCGAAGTCGGCGCGGTCATGCTGGTCGGGGGCAACATCGCCGGCAGCACCCGGGTGCTGACTACGGCCATTGTCCTGGAAACCCGCCGAGGCAACTTTGAACTGGCCCTGGCCCTGGGCCTGGTTCTCCTGCTTATTGCCCTTTTCCTGAACGGCCTGGTGCTCTGGCTGCAGGGCAGGAGCATCGAATGATGAAGGCCGGAGAAGTCTTCCGCCTGGAACAGGTGCGCAAAGTCTACGGCCGGCGTGAGGTCCTGGCCATCGAGGAACTGACCGTCTCCGAAGGGGAAATCTTCGGACTGGTGGGGCCCAGCGGAGCAGGAAAATCCACATTGCTCCGGCTGCTCAACTTCCTGGAACGGCCTACTTCCGGCCGGATCTACTTCCGAGGGGTCGGCTACGACGGCTACGTCCCGCTGCCCATTCGCCGGCGTATCACCACCGTCTTCCAGCGTCCTCTCCTCCTGGAGGGCACCGTCGCCTACAACGTAGCCTACGGCCTGTACCTGCGCGGCTGGCGCGGCTCCCGGGAAAAGGTCGCCGAAATGCTCGAGCGGGTCGGTTTGGGTGTCTTGGCCGGAGAACGGGCACAAACACTGTCCGGAGGAGAGGCCCAGCGGGTGGCCCTGGCCCGCGCCCTGATTTTGGAGCCGGAGGTCCTGCTCCTGGACGAACCCACGGCCAACTTGGACCCCTACCACATCTCCCTCCTGGAAGAGATCGTCTGCCGTCAGAACCGTGAGCACGGCACGACGATCGTCTGGGTCACCCATAACGTCTTCCAGGCCCGCCGGGTGGCCCATCGGGTAGGGCTTTTGCTGAACGGACAACTGGTGGAGGTCGCCGAGACCGGGGACTTTTTTGAGTGCCCTCGGGACCCCCGTACCGCCGCCTTTGTCCGGGGGGAGATGGTATACTGATGGCCTGCCTGGACCCCCTGAACCGTCCTATCGAATATCTGCGTATCTCGGTGACCGACCGTTGCAACCTGCGCTGCGTCTACTGTATGCCCCCCGGGGGGATACCATGGCGGCCGCACGAGGAGATTTTGCGCTACGAGGAGATCGTGCAGGTCGTGCGCATCGCCGCCGAACTGGGCATCCGGAAGGTACGCCTCACCGGGGGGGAGCCGCTGGTGCGGCAGGGACTGGTCTACCTTATCGCTTCCTTGGCCCGCATCCCCGGCATCGAAGACCTTTCGATGACCACCAACGGCACCCTCCTGGAGACCCAGGCGGAGGAACTGGCCACCGCCGGCCTCAAGCGGGTCAACGTCTCTCTGGACAGCCTGGACCCGGAGCGATTCTCCCGCCTGACGCGGGGCGGGGACCTCAAGGCCGTGTTGCGGGGGATCGAAGCGGCGCGTCGGGCCGGCCTGAATCCGGTCAAACTCAACACCGTGGTCATCCGCCGCCGGAACGACGATGAGGTGACGCTTTTTGCCCGGATGACGCGGGAGGAGGGCTGGCATGTGCGCTTTATCGAATGGATGCCGGTCGGCCGTTGGCAGGACGAGGGCCGGGAGTCCTGGCAGGAACAACTGGTGACGGTGGAAGAGATCCGCCGCCGCATCGAGGAAGCGCTGGGACTGCTCCGTCCCTATGCCGGTCCTGGCGGGGCGGGGCCGGCCCGCTACTACCGGCTGGAGGGGGCCGAGGGCACCGTCGGCTTCATCAGCCCGGTCAGCGAGCACTTTTGCGCCCACTGCAACCGGCTGCGCCTAAGCGCCGACGGCCGGCTGCGCCCCTGCCTCCTTTCCGATGCGGAGGTGGACCTGCGGACGGTCCTGCGCAACGGAGCCGGGCCGGAGGAGGTACGGGAGCGCATCATCGAGGCCATCCGCCACAAGCCGGTCGGACATCGCCTGGCCGCAGGGGAATTTCCCCTCGGGCGCACGATGTCGGAGATCGGAGGGTAGAAGATGGGAAAACTCTCACACCTGGACGAGGCGGGCCGGGCCCGCATGGTGGACGTGGGCGGGAAGCCGGAGACATTGCGCGAGGCAGTGGCCTGCGGGCGGGTGGTGATGAAGCCGGAGACGCTAGCCCTCATCCAGAGCGGCGGCCTGCCGAAGGGAGATGTCCTTTCCACGGCCCGGCTGGCCGGCATTATGGCGGCCAAACGCACCCCTGACCTCATCCCCCTCTGTCACCCGCTCCTCCTCACCCATGTATCGGTGGACCTAGCCATCCGAGAGGAGGAAAGCGCCATCGAGATCACCGCCACGGTTCAGAGTAGCGGCAGGACCGGCGTGGAGATGGAGGCGCTCACCGCGGTGGTGGTGGCCGGCCTGACCATCTACGATATGTGCAAAGCGGTGGATCGGGGGATGCGTTTGGAGGGCATCCGCCTGCGACGCAAGAGCGGGGGAAAGAGTGGCCCGATCGAGTTGGCGTAGGAGGTCCGCGATGGCCTTACGGGGGACGGTACTGGCCGTATGCACGAGCGAAAAGGTAGGAACGCGCAAGACGAACGTGGGACGGGTTCGGCTCATCCCCGAACACGGGCTGGAAGGAGACGCCCATGCCGGCCCCTGGCATCGCCAGGTCTCCCTGCTGAGCCGGGAAAGTGCGGACAAGGTTCGCGCCCAGGGGTTGGCAATCGGCCCGGGCGACTTTGCCGAGAACATCCTGACCGAGGGACTGGACCTCCGCTCCCTTCCCGTCGGGACCCGGCTTCGGATCGGTCCGGAGGTGCTGCTGGAGGTCACCCAGATCGGCAAGGAATGCCACACCGGCTGTGTCATCCGACAACTCACCGGCGACTGCGTTATGCCTCGGGATGGCATCTTTGCCCGGGTGCTGTGCGGTGGGTGGGTGGAGGTGGGAGATGTGGTGGAAGTGGTGAGGGCAGAGGAACGAGAAGGATGAAAACCGCAACCATCGGTCGGATGGTGTGTCTGTTTCTGGTGTTGCCCCTGGCCGGCTGCTGCGGTTCGGCCCGGCCGGAACTCACGTTGGCCACGACGACCAGCACCTACGACTCCGGCCTCCTGGAGGCCCTTTTGCCGGACTTTGAAGCCCGGTATAACGCCCGGGTGCGGGTGATCGCCGTGGGCACGGGTCAGGCTTTCGAACTGGGCCGGCGGGGCGATGTCGATGTGTTGCTCGTGCACGACCGGGCCGGTGAGGAGGACTTTCTCTCCGCCGGATACGGCTCCGCCCGCTACGAGGTGATGTACAACGACTTTGTCCTCATCGGTCCAACGGACGATCCGGCCGGCATCGCCGGGATGGAAAACGCCGCCAAGGCGCTGGCGCGCATTGCCGAGCAACAGTCCCTCTTCTGCTCGCGGGGCGATGATTCCGGCACCCACCGTCGGGAGAAGGCGCTATGGCAGGCCGTCGGAACGGTGCCGGCCGGCCCCTGGTACCTCTCGCTGGGCCAGGGCATGGGCGATACCCTCCTCCTTGCCAACGAGAAGCGAGCCTATACCCTGACCGACAGGGGCACGTTCCTTACTATGCAGGATCGTTTGCCGAACCTGCGCCTTTGGGTCGGCGGTTCGACCCTTGCCGAGAATCCCGATCCCGCCCTGCGTAACGTTTATGCGCTTGTCCTGGTTAACCCGGCTCGATTTCCGCACATTCAAACCGAACTGGCCCAAGCCCTGGCCGAATGGTTGACTTCGCCGGAGACGCAGGAGGCCATCGCCCGCTTCGGCCGGGAAAGGTACGGCCAGCCCCTCTTCTATCCCACCTCAAAGTGATTTTGTGATACAATGCGAGTATCCGATATGCACCAGGCCACGAGGAATCGTTTACCGCAGAGGGCGCTAGCGGGCGCAGCGGTGTTGCGCTCCCAACGGTGTACCGGAGACGCGGAAAGAGCCTATCCGAAAACGCACAATAGGGTATTTCCGGTAGGCGAAGGTAGGGCCTTTGCTTACCCGGTGGCATGTTGCGGATAGGCTCGTCACCCAATCCGGAGAAATCTTTGCCCTCGCAAAGGAGGATGCCCATGTCTACCCTGGCTGTCGTCATCTTGGCCGCCGGCCAGAGCACCCGGATCAAGTCCCGGCACAGCAAGATGCTCCATCCCCTGGCCGGCCGGCCGCTAATCACCTACCCTTTGCGCCTGGCCGAGGCCCTGAACCCGGCCCACCTTCTCCTTGTCCTCGGCCACCTGGCCCCGGAAATCCAGGCCGTCCTCGGCCCCACCTACCGCTACCTCCTCCAGGAGCCGCAACTGGGCACCGGCCACGCCGTCCAGCAGGTCCGGCCCCACCTGGAAGGCCGCTGCGACGAACTCCTGGTGCTCTACGGCGATACCCCCCTCCTGCGCCTGGAAACGGTACTGAAGATGCTTCGCCACCACCGGGAGACAGGAGCAGCCGTGACGCTCCTGAGCGCGATCCTTCCCGACCCCTGGGGATATGGCCGGGTCGTTCGCGATGCCTACGGCCGCGTCCAGGCCGTAGTGGAGGAAGCCGAGGCCGGTCCGGAGGAACGGGCCATCCCCGAGGTGAGCAGCGGCATCCTCCTTTTCCAGGCCGGCTGGCTCTGGGAACATCTACCCCGCATCCCCCGCAGCGCCAGGGGCGAATACTACCTGCCCGCCCTCATCGGCCAGGCCGTCTCCGAAGGGGCCACCGTCCTGGCCCACCCAGCTCCCGATGCGGAGGAAATCCTGGGCATCAACGACCGGCTGCAACTGGCCCAGGCCGAATCCATCCTGCGCCGCCGCATCGCCGAAAGGGTGATGTGGAACGGAGTGACCCTCGTGGACCCATCCTCTACCTACATAGACGATACCGTCGAAGTGGGTCAGGATACTGTGGTTCAGCCGAACACCCATCTCTTGGGCCAGACTCGCATCGGAGAGGAGTGTACCATCGGGCCGAACGCTCTCCTGGTGGACACCACGGTCGGGAACCGTTGTCGCATCCTGGCCTCGGTACTGGAGGGGGCCACCCTGGAGGACGAGGTAGACGTCGGACCCTTTTCCCATTTGCGTCGTGGGGCCTACCTCTGCCGGGGCGTACATATCGGAAACTTTGGGGAGGTCAAGAATTCACGCCTAGGGTCCGGAGTCAAGATGGGCCACTTTGCCTATATCGGCGACGCCGACATCGGCGAGGAGACGAATATCGGGGCCGGCACGATCACCTGTAACTACGATACCCGGCGGCGCAAAAATCGCACCCGCGTGGGCCGGCGCGTCTTTATCGGCAGCGATACGATGCTCGTGGCCCCGGTGGAGGTAGGGGATGAGGCCGTGACCGGAGCCGGATCGGTAGTCACCCACGACATCCCCCCGCGCAGCGTTGCCTACGGTGTTCCGGCCCGTGTACACGGCACAACCGATTCCGCCGATCGTTAGGAACGCCTGCCCGCCCGAAATCGGCGGTATGGGACAACCCCGCCGGAGTCATCCTACTTATCCCGGACCCGGCCTCCCAGCCAGAGCAGCAGGAGGGCCGTCAGGATGGGAAGGGAAATCAAGGCCAGGAAGAACAACCACATAAACCACATACCCCAACCCCAGAACATCATCATCGGGCTTCCTCCTCTTCTTCCAACATGGCGAGGAAAGCGCCATGCCAAGCGTGATACCAGACCTGGCCCGTCCGGCCGTGGACGCTGAGCATCCCGTAGATGCGGTCTCCTCTCCAGACATGGAGGGTATAATAGCCGTAGAAGGGGTCCACATCATCGGAACGGGCCTGCACACCGGGGAGGTTGCGGTCCAGCCACCGCTGGGCGATAGAGGTGGCCTCCTGGGGGGACAGGAGCGGCGGGCCATCGTTCCAGCGACGTCCCATCATGCCGCCCCTCATCCCCCAGCGGCCCCCCATCATGCCGTAGCGAGTGTTCCACATCATATTCGGACCGGGCTCCGGGCCGACGGTGCCGCTCCACTTGTCCACCAGCACCTCCATGGCCCCGATGGCGGTGCTCTCTTCTTCGACGATGGCGTAAAAGTTGCGTTCAAACTCCATCACTTCGCCCACCACGAGGTCGGAGTTGCCCCAGGAAGCGATGTAGCGTTCCACAGCCGCCCGGGCTTCCGCCAGGGTGAGCGCCTCTCCGGCCGGCCCTCCCCCAAAACTGCCCCCATGGGGGCAGAACCCCGTCCCGGCAGCGAGACATCCGCCCGAAAATCCGGCCTCGCCGGGCCACGGCCAGGCAGAGAACGCCGGAGCGCCGCCGACGGCCGCGGAAGCCAGCAGGCGGCTCAGGAAGAAGGCGCCCGGTACCGCGGCCGTCACCACAAGGGCAATCAGCAATACGAGCATCCACTTTCCAGGTGTTGACATCGTTTCCTCCTTAGGTATCTTATCGAATTCAGTATAGGGCTGGGCCGGCCTCCTGGAAAGCGCCAAGCAGCGTTTCCACCGACAGGCCAAACGGCCTGAATTCCGTTTGCCCCAGGTGGCATACTGGGGTAAAATGAGGGACTGGATACGGGTAAAAAATATTGCCGTTGACCGTCGTGGTACACCGGGACGCCACCCAGACCGGAGCAAAATTGCCTCGTTTGTCATGTCAAAAATTGTGCGCAAGTTTGCCGCATTTCCCGGGCGGATGCTCCTTTTGCCATACGGATTTCACTAGAAAAACGATGCGCACCTGAAAAAAAGAAAGCGAGGAGACGATGGACGAACATCCCGCAACCAAGCCTTCCTCTTCTGAAGGCCCGCGAGTGCGCTATTCGTCGGGGATGACTTTCCCCGTACTTCTGATCTTTGCCGGGGTTATGCTCCTTCTGAACACCACACACATCGTCCAGGGCAACTGGAGCCGGCTATGGATGCTCTGGCCGGCCGTTCTCATCCTCCTGGGCCTGGACCTCCTCCTGAGCCGGCTCCCTGCCGTGCTCAAACTCCTGGTCGCACTCCTCACGCTGGCCCTGCTCTGCACAGCCGGCATCCTCCTGGTCACAACATCCCCGATGGAACCGACCCGGGAGGTTCTGGGGCCTGAGAACTGTCCGCGGGCCGGAGCCACCAGGGGCGACGTCCGGCTACAGATGGGCATCGGACAAATCCGCCTGAAGGAAGCCCGGACGGATCGTCCGGCTCTGGCCAAAGGGAATTTGTGGGGTGCCCAGGCCGGAACCGATCTGTGCCGCCTGGAAGGCGCCACTGCCTACCTGGAAATCTCCCAGGGGGACTGGTTCGAGACGGTCTGGGCTGGGCGGTGGAGCAGCCTCTGGGAAATCGGGCTGGCCCCGAACCTACCGCTCAGCCTGAGCCTGGGTATCGGCATCGGAGAAGGGGAGACGGACCTGAGCCGCCTCCAGGTAGGAAAAGCGAAGATGGAGGTGGGAATCGGCAGCCTTCGGGCTGTGCTGGGGGAAGAAGGCCGGCCAAGCCGGGTACAGATGCACGTCGGCATCGGCTCGATTCATCTGACCGTTCCCTCTACACTGCCGGTCCACATCCGGGCCCATACCGGCCTGGGACACCGCACGGTGGATGCACCTTTCCCGGAGGTGGACGGCGAGTTCCGTTCCCGGACCTGTTCCGGGGATGCCCGATGTGTGGAGATTGACCTGGACGTAGGTATCGGAGCAGTTACCGTCGTCGGACGTTAGGAGGACATCCCGTCCCCTGAAAGGGTCCGCCGGGCTCCGCACCGGTCGGACCTTTCAGGACATCTCCGCCCACGGGTAGGTAGGGGCCAGGTCTACCGGAACATCGCGGACCCGCTCCAGCGCCTCCTCCAGTTCGGGCGGGGTATGGCCGTAACGCCGCACCAGCGCTTGTGCCCCCTTGTAATCGCCATCCCCTTCCAGGCGCAGGAGGATGGCGGCCAGTTCGGCGACCGCCTGGGCCACCCGGCGCGGCTCGGCCCGGAAGCGGCCGCTTCCGGGGTCCCGGCGGATAGCCCCCTCGTCCCGGAGGAAATTGAAGGTAAGAAGGTTGGCGTGGGCATGGGCACTTCCGCTCCCGAAGCGGATCACCCGAAAGACGGCGGCCAGGAAAGCTCCCGGCGCGCTCTCCCTCCACTCGCGGGGAAAAAATCCCTCCTCGGCCAGGAAAATGAGGTTATACAGGCCCAGAACATCGGCTTTGCATTCTTCCACGACGGAGTAGAGTTCGCGCAGGGCCTGCTGCCGGGAGATACGGCTGCCGTCGGGCTGGAGGACCTCCTGCGGCCCCAGGGCATGGCTAACCTCATGCAGGAGGACAAGGGAAAAGATGTTGTCGAAGAAGAGGGCCTCGGCCTGGGCGGGGTCCAGGAGGCGCTCGCCGACCGGCCGGAGGAGATGCCCGAACTTGGCCCGGGAGACGTTTTTGAGGAGGACTTTTTTACTGCCGACAGTCGTGCGCACCCGGGGGTCGTTGGGCAGGACAAAGGCGGTAGCCAGGGCCACGGTGGCCATCTCGCCGGCGTTGAAGACGGTATCGGCCACGACGATGGGTGAGGACAGGCCGGCCACCTGCCCCCGATATTCCGGAAGGACCGGAAGGTGGGCGGCCAGAACGGGGAGTTGCTCTACCAAGTCGCGGAAACGGGCGCTTTCTCCCAGGTCACGCCGGCCGAGCAGGGCCTCGTAAGCCGCCTTGCAGCCGAAGAAGTGGTCGTCATAAACCTCGTAAGGGCCGATGAGGAACTCGAACGTCCCATCCTGGAGGGCCACCCAGGCGCAGTCGCTTTCGTAGTAATCGTCGTTCAGGAGGGCCTGAGCCCGCAAGGAGAGGTATTCGGCCAACGGAGCATGGTCGCAAAGGCGGGCCGCTTCCAGAAGGCTTTCGGCGGCCGGTTCCAGGAATTCCCGGTAAGCGCGGTGGTAGGGGACGGCCTCCAGCATCCCTTCACGGCGGCGAACGACGGTCAAGGGCGCGGTCAGGACCGGCCGATCCTGGGGATGATCGGCCAGGTAGGCTTCGAACTCCTCGCGGGTGAGGTCCTCGGGGTAGAAGCCTCCACCGGGCGGACGCGGCCGGTCACCGATAAAGGGGCGGTCTTCGTCCAGGCGGTCCCAGGGTCCGGCCATCAGGTCGAAGAGGCGCAGGCGTTCCCGGTCCTCGGCGGTGCCGGAAGCGACCAACCGGGCCCGCAGGTCGGGGTTGCCGGGCCAGACCTGGCGGAGGTAGACCTCGTGGATCTGCCGGCCGGCAGCGACAAGGTGGCGCACCATGGCCTGCTGTCGCTCATCCAGGTCGCTGGGGTCGGCGGTCAACTCCACCGGGACGAAGCGGGCCAAACGCTCGGATACGTCCATCACTTCCTCCATGCCAGTTCCTTTTTCAGCCGGACGATCTGTTCCATCAAGACGCGGGGTTCTTTCCAGTACTCTAACGTGACCACACGGGGGTGTGTATGTCGCCGAAGCCAGTCCAACAAGGCGAAATCTTCCTCCCGCAGAGCCTCGTGCGCATCTACCGGCCGGCCGTCCTCCAGGCGGCCAGGGGCGCTCAGATGCACTTCGAGCACTCGATCAAGCGGAAGCCGCTCCAGGTACTCCTCCGGCCGGAGTCTCCAATTGCCGGCAGCAGTCTGGGCATAGGAGAGGTCCAGAAGGAAGGAACAACCCGTGGCCTCCAACACGGCGGCGATCGTTTCGGGGTCGCTCTCCGGGTCACATTCAAAACCGGGAAGCCCCGGGGCGTTTTCCAGAAGAAGGCTTACCCCCAGTTGCTCCCGGAGGGCGCGCACGCGAAAGAAAAAGGCCTCCAGATGAGGTCCCAGGTCCAGGGCACTGGGCTGCCGGCCTCGCTGTCGGGCTTCCTGGAGCACCTTCCATGGCCATAGCGAGATGTGGACCGAAAGCCAGGGGCTTCCGGTCTCCTGAAGCAAAACGCCCAGTTCCCGAACTTGGACCTCCAGAAGTGGGGCACCCAGAAGGTTACCGCCGTGGAGGAGGAGCGGCTGATCGGGCAGGAGGGCACGAAAACGTCGCACCTCCTCCCGTGGCATCCAGGTCGTTACTTCCAGGAGGTCGGGCCGGGTAAGCGCCTGTCCCCATACCTCCAGCAGGGCCGGCGAAGCGGTAACGGCCAAGCGGATAGCCCCTGGTTCTTCTCTGGGAAAGGTCATCGAGACAGCCAGGGAGGTGGCCCTCCCTACGATCCGGTCTGCAGACCGGGCACACGGGCCTGCAGCTCGGCCAGGATGCGCTCGGCCACCGTTTCGTTTCCCTTGACCCGCGGCCACTTTTGCAGGACAAAGGTGAAATGCCGTCCGGAATGAGTCCGGATCTCCACGTAGCGCCGTTTCACCAAAAGGCCGATCAGGTAGTGATCCAGGGGAAGGAAAAAGGGCTTCTTCACTCGGACCTGGGAGATGTCGGCCAGGAGGACTTTTTCCATCGCCTTGTCCTCGTCTCCGATCGTCCGCTCATTCACCAGGAGATGGCGATCGGTCAGGCCCAGGTAGCATGACTTGAGGCCGAGGCTGGCATAGCCCACGACCAGGAGGTTTTCGCCTTCCTGGAGGTACTTATTGAGTTCACGTTGGATCTTTTCCAGACTCAGTTTCTCGGCCATCGGCAACCTCCTTCTTTTCTTCCTTCAAGACGTCGGCCATCGCTTCGACGGCCTGCCGGATGACGGCCTCACGGGCCACGCGGATGGCGTTACAGATGGCACGGGGGCTGGAGCGTCCATGGGCGGTGATGGCGATGCCGCGCAGTCCCAGGAGGAGGGCACCGCCGTACTCGCTATAGTCCAGGCGGGCACGCACTCGACGGAAGGCGGAGCGCAAGAAGAGTGCCGGGAGGCGGGTGTAGAAGGAGCGGGTCAGTTCCTCGCGCAGCGTTCCCAGGAGCATTTCGGCCACGGCCTCGGCGCTCTTCATCACCAGATTGCCCACAAAGCCGTCGGCCACCACGACGTCGGCGGCTCCGGCGAGCATGTCCTTCGGCTCGATGTTTCCAAGGAAATCGAGGCCGGAAGCCCGGCGCAGCAGGGCATAGGCTTCCTGGACCAGGCGGTCGCCCTTGCTTTCCTCCTCGCCGTTGGCAAGGAGGGCCACCCGGGGGTGGGGGATACCGTAGACACGCTCGGCATAGGCCGCGCCCAGGCGGGCGAACTGGAGGAGGTATTCGGGACGACAGTCGGTGTTGGCCCCGGCGTCCAGGAAGAGGAAAAAGCCCTTTCGGGCCGGGAAAGGGGTAGCCAGAGGAGGACGCTCCACGCCGGGGAGTCGGCCTAGGAGGAGGGTGGCGGCGGCCATGATGGCTCCGCTGTGGCCGGCCGAGACCAAGGCCTGGGCTTGGCCGTCCCGTACCAGCCGCATCCCGAGCACGATAGAGGAGCGGTTCTTGCGCCGCACGGCCTGGACGGCGTGTTCCTCCATCCCGATGACTTCGGGGGCGTGGACGATGGAGAGGGAAAGGCCGGCCGCATCGTGCCGGGCCAGTTCCTCCCGTACCCGTTCCTCCGGACCGACCAGGAGGATCTCCAGGTCATAACGGCGGGCGGCCTCCACCGCGCCGGCCACCGGGGCCTGCGGAGCCAGGTCTCCGCCCATCGCATCCAGGGCAATGCGCATCTGCCTCCTCCGGGGAAACGGCCGGCCTTAGCGGTAGCCGTAGGTCTGGGTACAGATGGCACGAAAGGCAATCGGCCGGGCGCTCTCGATGCGCAGTTCGTAAGGTTGTTCCCGCAGTTCGGCCTCCAAGCTGGCAATGCCCTCCTCGGCCTCCCCGGAGGCCACCCGCTGCCCCCGGGCATCCAGCAGGATGATGGAAAAGGGCTGAGAGGCCTCTGCCCCCTGCACGACCAGGGAGTAGGCCCATTGCACCAGGCCGGCGGCCGGTGGGCGGACTTCCCGGCGGAAGGGCGTTTGGCCCTCGAAGGTTTCCTGCGAGGAATCCAAATGAAAGGTGCCGCCGTTAACCACGGCCATGCCCAAGCCTCCTCAAACATGCTGAAACTTGTATATAGTATACCACGCCCTCCTTGTTGCGTCAAGTTGGCCGGCCCGCATCTCTTGCAGATCGGTTTCCTTTGCGGTACAATCGAATTGAGCCGGTAGAGGTCTGGGGCCGGCCGCGCTTTCGAGGAGGAAAGCCGTATGGACGCTGCAGTCCTGGTCGAACTTACCCGGGGGCCGTTGGTCGAAGCCGTACATCGGGGCCACATCGCCGTGGTGGATATCCACGGGCGGCTGGTGGCCTGGGCAGGCGACCCGGAGGCTGTATATTACCTCCGCAGCGCCGCCAAGCCGTTGCAACTTCTTCCCCTTCTCGAAGACCGGCTGGACGAGCGCTTCGGCTTTCGGGACGATGAACTGGCCGTGATGGCCGCCTCCCACAGCGGCGAAGAGCGCCACGTCCAGGCCGTATCCCGCATCCTGGAGCGCATCGGGCTGGATCGAACCTTTCTGCGTTGCGGCGTGCATCCTCCGGTCAGCGAGAGCATGCGACGCCGGATGCACCTTCTGGGCAGCCTGCCTTCGCCCCTGCATAACAACTGCTCCGGCAAGCACGCCGCCATGCTGGCCATGGCCGTATCCGGCGGCTATTCCCTGGCAGACTATATCGCGTTCTCCCATCCGGTGCAACAACGGATCGTCCAGGTGATCCGGGAGATGTCCGGCGTGGCCGAGCCGGTCATCGGTATAGACGGCTGCGGCGTGCCGGTCTTTGGCCTGCCGCTTCGGGCCATGGCCTATGCCTACGCCCGGCTGATCGACCCACGCGACCTTTCCTCTGTCCGGGCCTCCGCCTGCCGTCGGGTGGCAGACGTGATGCGAGCCTATCCAGGAATGGTTTCGGGCGAGGGGCGTCTGGAGGAGGCCCTGATGCCGGCCTCGGGCGGCCATCTCCTCCTCAAAGGAGGCGCCGAAGGCCTGTACGCGGTGGGCATCCCTGCGGAAGTGAGCCCTGGGGAAGAGGGATGGGGACTGGTGCTCAAGATGGAGGATGGCAGCGCAGGAGAGCGCGCCCTCGGTCCGGCCCTGCTGGAGGCGCTTTCCCAGGGAGGCGTGCTTACACCGGAGCAGCGGGCTACCCTACCCCGTTTCGACTTCGGGCCGATCTACAACCATCGTCATGAGGAAGTGGGAAGGAGCCGGCCGGCCTTCTCCCTGCACTGGGCTTGTTGAAATCCGTGTGGCAAAAGGAACAGCCGCCCGGGAAATGTGGCCGTAAGGGCGAGTCGGCGACTTGCCCCTACGCACAACTTGTGACATGATGTTACATTCAGTCCGTGAAGCCCGATAAGGTCCGTTCGACGGCCCATGGTTGCATCATGCCGTGGCACAACCGAACACGGAAGCGCATCGCCCTGGGGTGTTGCCGTTCGCATTGCCGCTACCGCGCTCCTGAACCGTTGGGCGGTGGGCTTTCGGGCCGGCCCGTCCCTCTGCGGGTTTCCCTTCTTGCTGCGGCGTCTGCCCGGATAATTCCATCGCGAGACATGCCCTTGTGCATCTTCCGGTCCACCCTTCGCTGCCATAGCCCTGCCGGGTAGCCTACCATCTTGGCCACATCCCCCGTCAGGCGCAGGAGAGGCAAGAGGAAGATGGCTCCCACCCGCCAGGCCGGGGAAAGTTCGCCCAGCACCGGCAACAGCCGGCCGTAGTAGCGCCGGAGATAAGCCGCCCCGCCCAGCCCCAGCAGGGCCCATAGGTAAGGCCACCAAATCCCTGCTAGCAGGAGACACAGCCCTACCGCATAACTTCCGTAGCGCAAGGCGTGGCGCAGCGACCACAGGCCGGCCAGCCCGTCGCCGTAGGCATAGTTGCGATATTGCCGGAAGAGGGCCGGAAAAGAGGAACGCGGGCGAAAGTGCACGACCGCTGCCGGAGCAAATGCCTGGCGAAAGCCCATCCGCTGCGCCCGCCGGGCAAAGACCAGGTCCTCGCAGTAGGGCAAGTCTTCGGGAAAGCCACCCACGGCCTCCCATACTTCCCTCCGGAAGGCCAGCGACTGCCCCGCCGGCAGAAAGCGCGCCGGCTCGATCTCTTCCAGACGAGGATAATTCACCGCCCCCAGGATGCGCTCAAAGGGACTGTGGGGGGCGGCCCGGAAGAAGCCGGCCACCAACCCAGCCTCCCCACGCTCCAGCGGAGACACGATCTCCTCCAGCCAGCGGCGGTCCAGCCGCAAGCCGGCATCGGTGCAGGCGATGAACGGCGAGGCTGCGGCGCGGATGGCCCTGTTGCGTCCCTGCGAGATATTCTCCCCGCCGGCCGTGGTGCGCAGCGGCAGCCGCTGCCGATAGCCTTCCACAATTTCCATCGTCCGATCGGTGCAGCCGCCGTCGTTGATCACCACCTCGTCGGGCCGGCGCGTCTGCTCCAGGATCGAATCGAGCAGGTCGGCGATGGTCTCTTCCTCGTTTCGGACGGTGGCGATCAACGAAACGGGCACGTTACCCTCCCGGGCGGGGAGAGGAAGCCAATTCCTCCAGGACGGCTTCCAGGCGGGGCAGGAGCACGCGCCAATCGTAGCGGGAGGCCACCAGTTGCCGGCCGGTTTTTCCCAGCCGGAGACGTTCTTCCGGTTGACGCAAAAGTTCCACCACCCGGACGGCAAACTCTTCTGCACCGGTGGCCAGACGGAGGTGCGTGCCGTCCACCAGACCTTCCACCCCTTCGGCCCCCAACGGGGTGGAGACCACCGCCCGCCCCATGGAGAGGGCCTGGAGGAGTTTGATGCGAATGCCTCCGCCGAAGCGCATCGGCAGGACGTACAGGTCGGCCCGGCCGATGTAGGGGCGATCGTCGGGGACGGCACCGACGACCTCGACGCCGGGGATTTTACCCAGGCCTTGTACGGCCGGCGTGGGGCTGCGGCCCACGATCTGGAAGCGGACCCCGGCGATGGCCGCCCGGAGGCGAGGCCAGATTTCGTTACAGAACCATTGCACGGCATCCACGTTGGGGCGAAAGTCCATCCGTCCGGTAAAGACCAGGCTGGGAGGACGGGGATCCGGTGAGGGGGGAAGGGGGGCGTAGGCAGAACAGTCCACGCCGTTGGGCACGATGGCGATAGAGGCCTGTGGGGCGATCCGGAGGAGGGCAGCGCGGTCGGTTGAAGAGACGGCCAGCACCCGGTCAGCGGCGCGGCAAGCCTGGGCCTCAAAGCGGCGTAGCCGGCCGGCCTGCAGCCGGGAGTACAGGGCGAGCAGGAAGCGCCCCTCCCGGCGGGCGGTTTCCCAGGCCCGGTACTGGAGGAGGTATTCGGCGTTATGCTCATCCAGGATCAGGAAGGGAAGGGGATGGCCCAGGCGGCGGAGAAAATCGCGCGCCCAGAGGCCGTGGGCGGCCATCTCCAGCCCTTGCACCAGAAGGACATCGGGGGGCTGGCGCAACAGCTTCTCCCCGAGCAATCGGCGGAAGGCGGGAGAGGCGCAGCGCCGGACCAGGTCGGGCGTTGGGGAAGAGAGCAGGGTGAACAGGCGGGCGGGCAGGCGACGGGCAGGCCGGAGGACGGCGGTGAAGGGGAGGGTTGCGCTCAGCGGTGCGGCCGCCTCGATCTCGCCGGCCTCGCCGGCCATGCAGAGGAGTTCCAGGTTGTGGTGGGTGGCCAGGCCCTGGAGCAGGAAATAGTCGCGCATGACCTTGCCGTAGTGCGGAGGATAGGGGATTTGGGCGGAAAGGGCCAGGAGCCTCATTTTCCCAAGAGCATTCTCCACAGAGGCGGCAGGAACAGAACGGCCCCGATCGCCACCGAGAAGAGGGCCGCCAGAAGGACGGCGGCTGCCGCCAGGTCCTTCACCCGGCGGGCCAGGGGGCGCTCCTCCGGGCCGGCCAGGTCCACCAGCGCTTCCAGGGCGGTGTTGAAGGCTTCGGCCATCAGAACCAGGCCGATGGTCAGGAGCAGGACGGCCCATTCCCAGGCGGAAAACCCCAGCAGCGCCCCGGCTGCGACCACCAGGGCGGCAATGCCCAGATGGATAAGGGCATTCCGCTGGGTGCGCACCAGGTCGTCCAGGCCGGCGAAGGCAGCGCGGAAGGAAGAAAGGAGCGATGGGGGGTGATCGAAGGAGTCGAGAAGACGGTTTTGGCGGGCTTCCATGCGTCGCCGTTCGGCCTCCGTCCCATCGTCATAGCCGAGGAGGTGGAGGAGACCGTGCACGAGCAGTGTCTTGCACTCCTCCTCCCAGGAGTGGCCGTAGTCGGAGGCCTGCTCGCGGGCCCGTTCCAGGGAGATGACCACATCTCCCAGATAGGGCCGGCCCTTCTTCCCCACAACCACGGTCGGTTGGTTTCCGGCCCCCTCCGTCAGGCCAAAGGCCAGCACATCGGTCGGCTCGTCTCGCCCCAGGTAGGCCCGGTTGAGCGCCTGGATGCCGGCGTTATCGGTCAAGACCACACCGACCTCCTCGGCCCCGGCCCCTTCCGCTTCCAGGACAAAGCGCGCCAGCCGTTCCAGCCGTTTCAGGTCGGGGAAAGGGCCGGCCGTCTCCAGATGGCATTCGATATGCGGGGTCATCTCTTCGCCTCCGGGCGCTCTTCCTCTGTGCGACCCCCATCCGGGTAGACGATACGCGGATGATAGACCCCGTACAGCACCTCGGTGAAGGCCTGGCCGATCTGCCGCAGGTCGCGGAAGGTCAGGTCGCTTTCGTCGAGTTGCCCCTCGCGCACACGCTGCTCAAGGATACCTGCCACGAGTTTGGCCAGCGGATCCTCCCCTTCTTTCTTCTTTTCCAACGTCTCCTGCAACCTGCCCGATTGGCTCAGGGAGCGCACCGTGGCCTCGACCGAATCGGCCAGCATGAGGATCGCCGCTTCCCGGGATTGCGGGCGGGGGCCGGGGTAGCGATAGTCCTCCGGGTTGACGGTTTCTTCCTCCTGCAGGGCCCGCTGGTAGAAGTAGGCAGCGGTGGTCGTGCCGTGATGCTGGGGGATGAACTGGGCAATCTGCGTCGGCAGACGGTGCTTGCGCGCCAGTTCCAAACCTTCCCGCACATGGTCAATGATGATCTGGGCACTTGTGGCGGGAGGCAGTTCGTCGTGGATGTTGGTCCGGCCGGCCTGATTGTCAATGAAAAAGTAGGGGCGCACCAGTTTGCCGATGTCATGGAAGTAAGCACCTACCCGAACGAGCAAAGGGTCGGCCCCGATGACCTCGGCTGCCCGCTCGGCCAGGTTGCCGACGATGATACTGTGATAGTAGGTGCCCGGGGCTTCCTGCATCAGCCGATGGAGCAGAGGGTGGTTGGGATTGGAAAGTTCCATCAGTTGCAGCACCGTGATCCGGCCAAAGAGCATGCCCAGCAGGCCGAAGGTGGCAAAACTGATCGCGGCCGAGGCAAAGCCGTTGATGGCACAGGCCATTGCGGCCTTGAGCAACTCGGTGGGTGTCAGCCCCTGGGTAATCAGCCGGAAGGCTCCGGAAACGACCAGGCCGGCCAGCGTGATATAAGCGCCGGTCAGGAGAAAGGCACTTGAGCGCTGGGCTTTCCAGATGCCGTAGATGCCCGCCAATCCGCCGACAACTCCTATAAAGACAAGTTCCAACTCCAATGCACCACCGCCCATCTGCCCCACCAAAAGGGCCAGGACAACGATCGTCCCCAGGGCCACCTGGTGGTTTAAGAGCAGGGTCAGCAGGATGGCTGCAGTGGGCAACGGGAAGGCATAGGCTACACCGACACGGTTGGGGACCAGGAGCCGGGCACCGAGGGTTGCCACAGCCATCACCAGGCCGATAAGGAGCAGGTCCCGAACCCCGTAGGGCTTTTCCTGAAGGCGATAGAGGTAAAGGCCAAAGGCCGCCAGCAAGCCGACGACCAGGACGGATTGCCCGGCTACCCGAATCCATGAACCCTGCGGGGACAGCAAACCGGTGGCCTCCATCTTTTCCAGATCGAGTTCGCGCACTCGTTGTCCTTCGGCCACGATCATTTCCCCCTCCAGAACCTCCACATAGTGATCGGGGGTTCGGGCACGGGCCTCCTGTCGTCGCTGCTCCGTGGCTGCCTCATCCACGACATAGTTCGGGACCAGGAAGGGGGAAACCACCTCGGCCACCAGCCGACGCCTGTCCGTAGACAGGAGGGGCGTCACCCGGTTGAGCAATCCCTCGCGCAGCCTTTCGATGTCCTGGGCACGAAGTTGAGGGACCCCTCCCGTCTCCAGCGGAGCATAGGTAACCTGGTCGTAGAGCCGCAATGCTTCCTTGTGTATTTCCGACCATTCCTCCTCCGGAAGGGTCAGAAGGAGGGCCAGTGTCTCCGTGGTCCAACGGACCTCCTGCAACCCGGTGATTCGTCCCCGGCGTTCCTCGGGGGTCAGGTTGGGGGCGTAGAGGGTAGCCCCGATCATCTGCAGCGTATCGGAGAGTGCCTGACGTTCCTGGAGGGTGATGGCGGGGTCGAAGCGATAAACCTCGGCCACGGCTTTGGCGGCAGCCTCGCGGTCGGCCTCGGTGAGGATTTTGCTGACATAGCGCACCGTGGTCGGTGACTTGATGGTGTAAGGTGCAGGGGCATCCAGACGCACCTCGGGCCCGATGGTCGCAGGGAAGAAGGGCGCGGCCAGGATCAGGCTCAAAAGGAGGCTCAGGAGGGCACAAAAAAGGATCAACCGGCCGGCCGGGGAAAGACTTACCGGATTCTTACCGCCGGCCTGGCGATCAGATTTCATCTTGGTTTCCTCCAGGCGGGCTACTTCTGGACAGCCAGCGCCTCCCGCACCAGGGCGTTGACCAGCCGGCCGTCGGCCCGGCCGCGGAGTTTATCCATCAGGTACTTCATCACCCGTCCCATATCGGCCGGACTCCTTGCCCCCAGTTCGGCCACGGCCTGGGCAACGATAGCCCGAACTTCTGCCTCCTCCATCTTCTGCGGAAGATAGGCTTCGATCAGGCGGAGTTCCATCTCCTCGGCGGCAGCCAGATCCTCCCGCCCGCCCTGCCGGTAGGCTTCGATGGACTCTCGGCGTTGCCTGGCCACCTTCTCCAGCACCGCCAGGACGCCCTCGTCGCCCAATTCCTTCCGTTGCTCGATTTCGGCATTGCGGATGGCCGCTTTGAGCAAGCGCAGGGCAGTGGCCCGGGCGGTGTCGTGGGCCAACATGGCCGCCTTGAGGTCCTCTTGAAGGCGCTCTTTCAAGGTCATCTCAGCCTCCTTGCTTCACGGGTTGCCGGCCGACCGTTGGTTCCCAGGGCCATTATAGCGTATCGTTCGGGCCGGCGCAAGCCAGGGCGGTCGACATTCGCGGGCTTGCGCAGCCAATCCTTTCGGGGAACCCCACACCCGTGAACAAGCGGGGTTGATGGAGGCAGCGAAGCCACCCTCACAAATCTTTACACTCACCCTGAGTGAATTGCTGCACAAGCCCTGCCGCGTCTAAGTTGACATCCGGTTATGGGTGATGTATAATTCAATTGAAACTTACTTGGGTTAACCTCGGCCGAAACATTTGCTCCCGAAGACATCCTTCGTCCAGCGTTTTCCCTATCTAACTGTGTCCTCGGAGGCAAGGCCGTTTTTTTGTCTTGTAATGCTTGGCTGAAGGGTAAGTTTCACCCGGGGCAAAACACCATCGGTATCCCGTCCCTGTGTCCCCGAGGAGAAGACTGCCGGAAAATGGCATTCCGGTAGAGCCGTAAGGCTTACCCAGGGCAACACCGGGTGATTTTGCCGGGTGTCCAGTGTTGAAGATAACGGCCGGCCCAAAGGGGGATGAGGCGATGCCGATGACGCATCCGGCGGAACAAATTGCCCTCCTAAAGGAAGCCATTGCTCAACTGGAAGCCCACCGTTCCATCCTGGGCGATGCCGCCGTCGAGACTGCCCTGTCGGTCCTGTACCGGGAGCTGGCTGAAGCACGCCAGCAAATCACGGCCTTCTCATCCTGGGCGATGGAGGGAGAGCGCCGGCAGGTGACGGTCATGTTCGCCGACATCAGCGGATTTACTCCTTGGCCGAGAAAACCGACCCCGAACTGGTCCGCACTCTGTTGAACACCTGCTTCGACTATCTTGTCCCTCTGATCGAGAAATACGATGGCACGGTGGACAAATTCGTCGGCGACGCTATCGTGGCCTTCTTTGGCGCACCAGTGGCCCACGAGGATGATCCGGAGCGTGCTCTACGCGCCGCTCTGGAGAGGAGGGAATCTTGGCAGGATTTCAACGCGCAACATTATACTGCCTTGGCGCTGCACATCGGCATCAATACCGGCCTGGCTATCACCGGAGGATTGGGTTCGGAAGGGCGACAACACTATTCGGTCGTCGGAGATGCCATCAACCTGGCTTCCCGGCTGGAGGAGCTTTCCGAGCTAGGAGAGATTCTGGTCGGCCCGCACACCCACCGTCTGACCGCCTTTGCCTTCGACTTCGAGGAACGACCGCCGATCCAGGTCAAGGGCAAAGAGGAGGCGGTCGTCGCCTATCGTCTCCTGGGGCATCGAGCGGCGTCAGCCGGCCGGTACGCCTTTGGAGGGTTGCGCCCCCCCTGGTCGGCCGGGATAATGAACTCTACCAGATCCAGGAGACCCTTCGCCTTCTGCAAAGGGGGGAGGGAGGACAGGTGGCTATCGTCGGCGAGGAAGGGATGGGAAAAAGCCGCCTGGTGGCCGAGGCCCGCCAGGCATGGGCGGTCCAGGGTCTAGAGCCATCCTCGGTTTGGGCCGAAGGACGCTCTCTATCTGCAAAAGTCCGGGTATGCGGTGTTTTGCAACCTCCTCTACGACATCCTGGACATCTCGATGGGCACACCCCCCGAAAAAGTTGCCGAAAAACTCTGGAGCACAATGGAACGCCTGGTTCCGGAGGCCGGCCGGCTCTACCCCTATCTGAGCTATCCCCTCGGCCTTCCCCTGGAAGAAGCCGCTCGCCAGGAACTCGAAACCCTGGATGCCCCAGAACTTCAGCAAGCGATTGGCCAGGCCTTCTGTGCCCTGATTCGTGCTCTGGCCCAGCAATCTCCTCTGGTGCTGTTGTGGGAAGATCTCCATTGGGCCGACACCGCTTCCCTACAAATGCTAAAGAAGTTGGAGACGCTCACCGCCGAGGTACCGCTGCTTCTTCTCCTGGTCCTTCGGCCGGGAGAACAAGAGGCACAGGGGGCGATCCTGGAGGTGGAGGAGTCTTTTCCCCATTGTCGAAAGATTCGGTTGAGCCCCCTCAGTCGAAGGGAGAGCCGGCAACTCCTCAGCCATTGGTTTTCGGAGGGCAGTCTTCCTGAAGCGACCCTGGAGGCAATCCTGGACAAAGCCGAGGGCAATCCCCTCTTTCTGGAAGAACTATCTCGCTCCCTGCAGGAGGCCGGCCCGATTCCGCCGCACCGGGGCAACGAGGTTGTCCGGCTTGAGATACCCGATACCCTGCCGGGGGCAATTATGGCCCGTGTTGACCGGCTGTTCTCCAGCGACAAGTGGGTTCTGCAGGCGGCTTCTGTCATCGGCCGCATTTTCCAACAGGAGGTCCTGGCTTATATCCCGGGATCGACCTTCTCGCCGACCGAACTGGATGCTGCTTTGCAGGAACTGCGCCGCCGGGAGTTCATCCGCCTGCGTCCCCCCTCGCCGGAGGACTATGGTGGGGCCACTTCCATCTTCAAACATGCCATCACCCGGGAAATCGTTTACCACGGTCTCCTTCTGGCCCGGCGCAGAGAATTGCACCTTCGAGTTGGGGAGGCGCTGGAAACCTTGTTGCCCCACCGTCGGGATGAACTGGCGGCGACGCTGGGCTATCATTACACCGAGGCCGGTCGGGGGGAGCGAGCGATCCCCTATCTTTTGAAGGCCGGCGATCGGGCCCGACGGCTCTATGCCTGTCAGGAAGCCATCGCACATTACCAACAGGTCCTGCACTTTTTCCGGGAAGGGCATGCCTTTGAAGCGGCCGGCCGGACGCTAATGAAAATAGGGCTGACCTACCACCTGGCCTTTGACTTTCACCGGGCGCATCAGGCTTACGAGGAGGGCTTTGCCCTCTGGAAACAGGCCGCCCAGGCCGCTGCGGACATCCGTCTTCCCCTTTCGCCCCACCCTCTGCGTATCGCCTCGGGAGAACCGAGCACCCTTGACCCCGGCATGGCCACCGATGTCCGTTCGATGGCCGTGGTCACCTAACTGTTCAGCGGGTTGGTCCACCTGGACCCGGAGATGAACATCACCCCGGCCGCGGCCTCCCACCGGGCAATCCGCGACGGTGGACGTACCTACCTCTTCTTTCTGCGAGAAGATGCCTGCTGGAGCGATGGCCGGCCGGTTACCGCGCAGGATTTTGTCTACACTTGGAAACGCGCCCTGATCCAGTTTCTTTACGGCTGGGTAGCCGATTACCCGGACCCGGATAACTTCCTCTGCGTTAGCCCGGTATGGCGGCGAACCCACTGGCAAAATCCCCTCTATGCCGCCCCGGTGGAGCAGGCCCGCCATATCACCTCGCAGGAGGAACGCCTTCAGATGTACCGGCGGGCCGACCGTCTCCTGATCGAGGAAGCGGTCGTGCTTCCTCTCACCTACGGTCAGATTCATCTGCTGGTCAAGCCGTGGGTAAAACGCCTCCCGATCTCACCGCTTCTGCTGTGGTACTGGAAAGATGCCGTTATCGAGGCCCATGGGGAAGGATAGGCTCTGCGTTTCTCGTGGGGGGACCGGCTCCCTATATCCCCTTGGGGGAGTGGTGGCCGCCGGCCGGGCCGGCCCTTGCCGGAGTTTATCCCCTCGCGTCCCCTCCCCGCCGGTGGGAGGGACAAGGCGGGGTTCCTCCCCGGCCGGCATCTTGGGGACTTCCCCTGTGCCCCCGCCGTCGTGAGGCCGGGTGCTCCCTCCCCCTCGCCCGCAAGCGCGGGAAAGGGGGAGAGTAGGGGTGGGAATGAGGGTACACGCAGCCGAGGAAGCCCTATTTCCACCGCAGAGACGCCGAGGACGCAGAGGTTTTCCCCTTCTGCGTCCTCTGGACATCGCCGTACCATAAAGAGTCCCGGCTCTACGGGAGATAGCCCTTGAAGGTGATGGGCAGATAGATCTGCCATGCCTGGACCGTTGTGGTCAGCGTACTGCTGCCGCGAACCAACGGGTTATGCTGCGAGGTAAAGGACACGATAGCCGCGTCAGAATCGCCGTTTCGGGTGCCGATCGGGATGGTTACCGTCACCGGTACCGTTGCCGCCTCTCCCGGTTCCAGCGGCCCAACCGTCGCCGGGGTCTCTACCGGCCAGGAGGCACTTATGGTGACCGTAAAGGTATCCGTGCAATTTCCGGTATTGGTCAGGCGCAGGGTATAGGTGACGGTGCTGCCGGGGATACCCAGGCGGACATCCAGCGTTGGGGTGAGCGTTACGCTATAACTACAGGGTGAAGTACGCAGGTCGGCCTCCCAAGTCTGGGCCAGAAAGCGCCGCCAGGGGCCGTGAGGAGGGTAAGGAGGTGGGGTAATGCCTGGCTCGATGATGTGCTGTGAGGCGTAAAGCACGCGTACCCTCCAGCGATAGAGGGTATCTTTCTCCAGGCCGGCGACGGTCTCGGTGAAGGCGACGCCGGTGGTCGCAGTGGTCACATCGGTCCAGACGGCCGATGTGGAGGTGAGGCAGGCGGTGGAGGTGAAAGGCTCGCCGGGTGGACAGACCTGCCATTGGAGTTTGACCCGCCCACGGCCCAGGGGGTCGGTGGCCCAGGCGTGTATGGTAAAGCCGTCCAGGGCGTGGGCAAGTCCCCAGGGCGATACCGGCACCCCGCTCCCGTCGCCCCGGCTCTGGCGGGCGAGAACAGCCCGTCCTCCCCCGTTGCCCAGGTGGAGATATGTCCGACCCTGTCCGCTTCCGTTCGGGTAGGCCGGGGCCGCGATCAGGGCATCGGCATAGCCATCGCCATCGGTGTCCCCGGCCGCCAGGGCATTGCCCAGCCGATCCCCGGCGTTTTCGCCGGATATGCTCCAGCCGGCGGAAGAGGACAGGCCGGAGGCCATCCCCGGATAGAGATAGACCTGGCCCTGTCCATCCCCGGAGGGATACCCCGGAGCCCCAACGAGGACATCGGCATAGCCATCGCCATGGACATCCCCGGCCGTAGATATAGAGCGACCCAGGGCATCTCCGCTATTTTCGCCGGTGGCCGACCAGTTCGGAAGGGGCGAAAGGCCGGAAGCGGAGCCCAAGTAGAGGTAAACTCTGCCCCGTTCCACCCCGCCCGGAAAACCGGGGGCGGCGACCAGGGCATCGGCATACCCATCGGCGTTGACATCTCCGGCCGAAGCAACGGCCTCTCCGAACCGGTCGCCGTTGTTCTGGCCTGTAGCCGTCCAGGCCGGGGTGGAGGGAAAGCCGGAAGGCGAACCCAGATAGAGGGAGACCTGCCCCCGCCGGAGGGAGAAGGGGAAGCCTGGGGCTCCGATGAGGGCATCGCCGTAGCCGTCGCCGTTGACATCTCCGGCCGGAGCGACCGTGCTCCCCAGCCGGTCGCCATTATTCTGGCCGGCCGTCGTCCAGGATGGGCTGGGAAAAAGGCCAGAAGGTGAACCGAAGTACAGGTAAACTTTGCCCTGCTCGAACCCGGCCGGATAGCCCGGCGCCCCGATGAGGACGTCGCCATAGCCATCGCCGTTGGCATCCCCAACGCCGAAGACGGAATAACCGAACAGGTCGCCGGGATATTCGCCGACGGCTGCCCAGTTCAGGGTGGAGGTAAGGCCGGAGGAGGAGCCCAGGTAGAGGTAAACCTGTCCCCGCTCGGTTCCGGTCGGATAGCCTGGGGCTCCAACGAGCACGTCGCTATAGCCGTCGCCGTTCACATCCCCGGCTGGGGCGACGGAGAAGGCGAAGCGATCGCCCGCATTTTCGCCGGCCGCGCTCCAGGTTGGGGTAAGGGGAAGGCCGGACGAGATGCCCAGATAGAGATAGGCTTTCCCTTGTTCGGTCCCGTCCGGATAGCCGGCCGCCCCAACGAGAAGATCGGAATGGCCATCTCCGTTGACATCGCCGGCGAGAGCGACCGAATGGCCGAGCATATCTCCGACACCTTCCCCGACGACGACCCAGGTGGGAGTGGAAGGCGGATTGGAGGCAGCGCCCAGATAGAGGTAAGCCTTGCCCCGGTTGTTTCCGCCGGCATAGGCAGGGGCTCCGATGAGAACATCGCTATAGCCGTCGCCGTTCACGTCCCCGGCCGTGGAGATGGAGTAACCCAACCAATCTCCAACCCCTTCTCCGGTGGCGGTCCATTCGGGGGTCGAAGGAAGACCGGAGGAAGAGCCTGGATAGAGGTACACTTTGCCCTGTCCGCTGCCGGCCGAGAACCCCCGGGCGCCGATGAGGACATCGGCATAGCCATCGCCGTTGACGTCTCCGGCCAGGGCCGTGATGCCGAGCGCATCTCCTCCGTTCTCGCCGGTTGTGCTCCAGTCGGGAACGGAGGAAGGGCCGAAAGGCGACCCCAGGTACAGGTAGGTTTTGCCCTGCCAAGTTCCGCCCGGATGCGCCGGAGCCCCGATGAGAATGTCGGTGTAGCCATCACCGTTGACGTCCCCGGCGGTGGTCATGGAAAGACCAAACCACTCACCGGTGCTTTCGCCGGCGGCGGTCCAGTCCGGAGTTTCGGATGGCCCGGAGGGAGAGCCCAGGTAGAGGTAAACTTTGCCCTGCTCATTTCCGGCCGGGTACCGATACGCTCCGATGAGAATATCGCTGTAGCCATCGCCGTTGACATCCCCGGCCGAGGATGCCGACCATCCATAGGCGTCCTGGGGGTTCTCCCCGGTCATTGTCCAGGCCGGCGTGGATGCGAGGCCGGAGGAAGAGCCAAGATATAGGTAGGCTTTGCCCCGCTCCGTTCCGGCCGGGTAGTGGCCGGCCCCAATCAGAACATCGGCATAACCATCGCCGTTGACATCCCCGGCCGGGGCCACACGAAGGCCGAAGAGGTCGCCGATGTTTTCCCCGGTGGCTGTCCAGGCCGGAGTCTCGGACAAACCAGAGGAGGAACCCAGATAAAGGTAAGCCTTGCCCCGCTGCGTCCAGTTGGGGAAACCGTAGGCCCCGACGAGGACATCGCTGTAGCCATCGCCGTTGACATCGCCGGCCGCGGCTGTAGAATATCCGAACCGATCGCCGTCGTCCTCGCCGACAGCAACCCATGCCGGGGAGGTGGATAGGCCGGAGGGGGAGCCCAGATAGAGGTAGACCTTGCCTCGCTCATTTCCGGCCGAAAAACCATAGGCCCCGACGAGGACATCGGCATAACCATCGCCGTTCACATCTCCGGCCGTAGCCACAGGAAAGCCGAAGAAGTCATCGTCGTTTTCCCCAACTTTGGTCCAAGCCGGAATAAGAGCAGTGGGGCCGGAGGCTATGGAAAGAGGAAAGCCTTGAAGTTCCCATGACCGGGAAGAAGGAAAGAGGTCGTCCTCAACCGGCAGGGTGATGGTTGGCTCAACCGCACCGGCGGCCGGCAGGGGAAGAAAGGGGATCATCAGAAGAGCAATCCCTAGGAGCAATAAAGACCTCCAGAATGTCCTGGAAACATGCCGTTCTCCTCGCTCCGTGTTCATTGGCAACCTCCTTCAAAACAAGCGCACATCTTTTACCGCGTTTCAGCCCAGCGCCCGTTTCTGCGGCTCACGGCGTAGGGGTCGGCGCAAAGGTTGGTGTAGAGGTTGGGTTCTCCTGAAATGCGACCGGGAAAGCACTCCAAAAAACGTGGATGATCCGGTTCATCAGACATTTCCTTTCGGCTCTTCCTTGGGGTTAAATTTACCACACGGCCGGCGGTTTGTCAAGATGGGTTTTTCGATTCCGCATGCCCGTGGGGCCAGGTAGGCAAAGGCCGTGCCTTCGCCTATCCCGGGAAGATTTTGTTGTGATATTCCATAATCCCCCGGGGGGTATATAGGCCGGAACGACCGGGGCACGGGGGACGGAGCGCAGGACAAGGCCAGAACATTCGACGCTCAACAGGTGGCCTTCCCCGGGCAAGAAGATATGAAATCTAGGTAGCCCTGGACCGAGCGTGGCAGGGCGCAATATTCTGCAACGTAATGTCGGGCGTTTTCCCCCAGCCGGCGGCGAAGCCCCGCATCGGCAACCAGCCGATGCAAGGAGTACAGGAGCATCGGCCCGGCCAAGGGGCCTGGGTCCACCTTCAGGCAAACATCGTCAGGCCATTCGGAAAATTGCCGCACATTGGAAAGGATGACCGCTTTCCCGCTACCCATGAGGCGCACCAGTGCTCCCGAAGTTTCCCCGGCCGAGGGGTAACGTAGACTGACGGCAACGTCGCAGGCGGCAATGTAGGAGTAGAATCGCTCCATATCCACATAGCCGGTTACGATGACATCCCCCACCCCCAGGTGGGTCAGTAAGCCCGGAAGGTCAAGCCCAGGGGCCGGCTCCCCCACCAGAAAGCAGCGCACCTCGGGAAATTCCTTTCGTAGTTGGGCATAGGCCCACAGGAGGCGTTCCATCTGCTTTTCCGGGGTGATGAAGCCAAAGGAGGCCACCATCACCTCGTCCGGGCTCAGTCCCAGTCGCCGGCGGGCCTCCTCCCGATCCGGCAGGGGATGGGGAGATAGATGGTGGTGGATAACGGCTACCGGAAGGTGGGGATGGTCTCGATGAATTTGTTCCGCCACCCAGCGGCTGTGCACGATGGCCCCCAGGCTGCGCTCCAGAAGAAGGCCGTTCAGCGGCTCCAGAAATTGCTCCCGCTCGCTGAAAATGCCGTTAGAGCGACGGATGGCCATTGCCACGCCGGCCCTGCCCCGAGTGTAAGCCAGGTGGTAGAGGTATCCGGCAGCATCACCGGCCGCAAGCGTGCAGTAGGCCACCAGGTGGTGGAGGATATAATCGTGTAGCACGACGATGCCGGGAAACCGCAGGGCCAGACGGTAGATGTCGGCATGGTAAGGATTGTTCCCCATATGGTAAAGGAGACCGTCCAGGTGCGCTTCCCACTCAGGAAGCGCCTCCAGGGGATAGACGGTCAGAGATGGGAACAGGGAAGATTCCCAGGGGAAGGGGGCAAAGAGCGTAAGGTGCAATTGCGAAGCCAGGGCCGGCACAACCTCGGCGGTGTAATCGGCGATGCCGCTCCGCAGCGGCGGCAAGGGCGAAACCCAACCCAGGTGCATCACCGAACCTTCCTCCCCAACATGCCACCTTACCCGGCGTTCGAACTCCGACGCAGCCGCTCTACCTCGTCCTCCAGGTCCCGACACCGCGCTTCCAACCCCAGGAGGTATTCTTCCAGGCGACCGAAGAGGTCCATTGCCCGTTCACATTGTTCTTTATGCAAAATCTGGTATAATTGATGCACTTCCTGAAGGGTACGAACGATTTCGGCGTTGAAAGCGACCTGCCGCTGGAGGAGGAAGGGGGACAGGCGCGTTCCCAACCAGGAGAGGAAAGGGCCCAGGAGGGGAATACGGCTCCTCAGGGGTTGCCGGTGGACGGCCCAGGCTTCGCTCAAAGCCAGCAGCCGCTCCTCCACCCGGGGCAAAAAGCCCATTTCCGGATTTTCCCGGGCTTCGCGGGTCAGACGTTCGGCCTCCTGGCGGCAGGATTCGTCGGCTGCCCGGCGGACCTCCCGGCGCAGGGCGCGTCCATCCTCCTCCGTGGGGAACTCTTCCATCGCCGTGTTTCCTTTCTTCGGCCGGCGCAGACATTCTCGACCACTCGCAAATGCCATTCTACCACATCGGCTGCCGCTGGGCAAAAAGGCGAGAGCCGTCCCACAGGTGCGGCGTCGGTAGTAGGTCAGAAAGTAAAAATTCACCCGCGTAGGAGCGGGTTTGAGAATTCCGCCCCTACGCGGGTGTTTTCTTCGACCTACCCCACCGGAACAGACACCCCCGTCGGCCAAGGCCGACGACGCCCATCCGGGCCATCTGCCGGCTAGTAGCCCAGGGAGGTCATCATTCTGCTCATCACGGTGTTGCGGGAGGCAGCGCTGTTGATGGCCTCGAAGCCAAAGGCCAGGTACACCACCTTGTAGGCGCCGGAATAGGCTACCCCACCCCAGGTGTAGAAGCCGCTGTAGTCAAAGATGCCCACCGCCCCGTTGACCGGGGTTACCTCGCTGGGGTAGGCCTGGTTGTTGGCGCCGTCGCCTCCACGGATGTTGATGCTCACCCCGCTCATAAAGTCATAGCCGGCTAGACCGTAGGTGTTGGTGTCGTCCCGCACGTAACCGGCATGCAGGTAGGCGCCGTAGAAGGAGTCGGGCGGATGTCGTAGCCGATGTCCTGCCCGGAGATGAAGAGTTTCCCACCGCCGTTCAGGTAGGAGGCCAGGTTCGACTCGTCTGTGCTGGTCAAGGTGGTGGAGTCGTCGTCGCCGGTGAGCCGGACGACAATCTGGTACCTCTGGAGCGTAGAGAGGCTGGGGCTGCCCTGGGTGGCTACGGTCCAGGTGTCATAGGTATAGCCGCCGGCCGTGAGGGCGTTGGCGTAATAGGTCTGGTACGACTTGCCGGCGTCGTCCACCGGGAGGACCTGGGCAGGGATGGGTGTGGCCGTAGGCGGAGCCGGGGTGGGGGTGGGTCCGGCGGCGTTGTAGACGACGTAAGTGGCGGCATAGCCGACGTTGGAGATACCGTATTGAATGCGCATATAGCCGCTTTCGCCCCAGGAGGTGTCCCAGGAGTTGCGCAGAATCCGGTAGCCGCCGGTATCATCCCGGCCGACCAGGACGATGGCGTGGTTGACGCCACCGCCGCAGTAGGAGGATTCGTTGGTCTGGAAGATGCCGCCGCTATAGGCCTGGAAAGAAGGGCCGGCACAGACGGCAGCGGCCACCGGTCCGTAGGTGTAGATGGCCTGCTTGATGTTCTCCGTGGGAGGCACGCTGGAATGATTCCCTACATAGGCCCGGGAAGCGATCTTCTCATAGTGGGGGTGCGGCGGGTTACAGGGCACCTCAGAGGCCTGGTAGGGGAAGTCGGCCTCGTAGACCGCGCCGGCAGCCGATTCTCCGGGCGGAATCTTCCACCGGTGGTCGTCGTGGGCCCACCAGCCGCCGTCACAGCCCCAGCCCTCGGTATTACAGGAGAGCAGGTACTGCTCGGACGGGTTTTTGGAAAGCCCATCTTTGATCGGGATGTTCAATTCCGGAGGACCCACCGTGCCAAAGGTCCAGCAGGAGCCGCAGTCCCCCTGGTCGCGGATAAGGGTGCAGCCGCTCTGGTTACACCCGTTGAAGGAAGTGGGCAAAGCAGAGAGGGATGACCCGGTGTTGCGCTGGGCCATCTCGGCCAATCCGGCCGCCCTGGGGATGCCCGAGACCAGGTCGGTGGGGATCGGTGCGACGACCCTGACTTCTCCTCCTGTTCAGGAAGCCAACTGCGCATTCCGACACAGCGTGGCGTGCCAGACCGTCTCCAGTGTCTCGGGCATCTTCACCTCCTGTAAGACAGTCCCGGGCTTCGTGCGGAGCCCGAGCCGGCATGATACCGGGAAAGAGGGGAAACACAACTAGAATATACCTCGATCCAGACAAATGGTCAACCGTCAGGCCGAGGGAATTACGAACCCTTGACAAATGTCGGTTTTTGCTTATCATTCAATTATCGAGGTCTGGCCAGGGGCGATTCAGCATATTGTACGGAACATTTCCGGAAAGGTGGATTCCGCATAATAATAGTTAGCCGCCTTCCCACTCAGACAAGGTGGTGAAGCATGAGTCACAGATTTCTCGTACTCCATTTTGGGGGTCAATGTCCTTGGCATCTATGGACGATTGAGCAGGCAAGAAAAGCGGCCACTGAGGTTGGTGGGGTTGTCAAAGTGGCCGATGTTTCAGACAAGCCTGAATTGGCGGCGCACTATCGGCTTTTCTTTCCTTTCATGACCGTCATAGACGACGCAATCAGACTCCCGTCGCCTACGCCAGCCGAGCGATTGGTAAGGATTGTCAAAGAAGGAGTCTTGGGCGAGCCTGCGATTTTTCAGCCTTCAGGTCCTGAACTGCTAGCTGAAAGAGTCGTGCCTCTGACTGTGGAGAACATCAGTGACACTTGCCCTCTTTGTATCCCCACTAGTCAAGTCGCAGGATGTCAAGCGAAACAGGCATGGGCTTCTATAATCAGGAAAGTTCGAGAAGGCATCCTGGGCTTTATTGCTTACAATGGGAGAAGGGCTATGGGTGTCGTGGAGTTCCTACCTGCCACTGTGATCCCTTATCCACTGCCAAAGAAGGAGCCAGCGATTGCTTTTATTACCTGCATCTATTCTCTCTCTGACGGCTTTGATCAGGGTGAGGGGCCAGATTATCGGGGTCAAGTCCTCGATCACTTGCTGGGTTATCTATCCAAGCAGGCTTACAGGAAAGTTCAGGTAATTGCTGGTCGTCGAACTCCTTATCCAAATGGACCTGTCCCGTTTTTCCTCTCCCACGGTTTCAAAGAGTTGACCGAACTTGATCGGGTTGTTCTCACTGTAGGACGAGAAGAACTGGTGCTGATGGAGAATGACATAGGCGTATGATTAGGTAACGGCGGCTAACCCGCGCTTCCAGCCGACACGCTCCGCTCGCTTCGCTCGCTCCGCGTGCGGCTGAATCGCCAGCCGTTATTAGAATGTAGTTGCGGTTGGGCGCGAAGTGTGTTATCCTGATCGCCGATGAGCGACGGGAACGCCCCGGGACGGAGCGTGTGGGCGAGCCGCTGCGGCCTATGGGAAGGTCTCTGACCAAGCCCGTTCGTGTTATTTGGCTCCCCGTCGCATACTCTCATCTGGGATGCTCTCGGTAGCAAGCCCGCATCGGTAGTTGTAACGCTTTGCCCCGAAATCCGCGCCCAACCTAATCTTTCTTGAGGAGGTACGAATGGACAATTCACCCGTTACCCGCTTCGTCGGCGGGGAAAGGGCTCATATCGGTGCCGACTTCGCCGACGATCTTTTGGACCAGGTCGAGGCTAAGGCCGTCTACGGCGGTCAGGTCAACCCCGGTGATGCGGCGCAAGTGCTGACGCACCCGTACAGGCGACTCTTTGGGTAGGTTCTTGCTGTTGGGTTTCGGTCGGTGGAGCGGTCG
>FWPU01000888.1_pt1 | contig 94232 bp, 103 predicted proteins | sample 2228361 | NCBI WGS metagenome assembly FWPU01 (sample SAMEA103939777, study PRJEB20133) | metagenome | reverse complement strand
CTTGCCGTGGTCGATGTGCCCGATCGTGCCGATGTTCACGTGGGGCTTCGTGCGCTCGAACCTCTGCTTGGCCATCTCTCGTGCTCCTCCGGTCCCGGTTCCCCTGGGGTTCGCTCCGTAGCGGGGGCGGGATTCGAACCCGCGACACAGCGATTATGAGCCGCTTGCTCTGCCACTGAGCTACCCCGCCGAGGCGGTTCCACAGTGTACCTGGGCGGATGCGCCCCCGGCACCGAGCGGCGCGGCCCTCGGGCGGCGCCCCGACGCCCGCTCGAGCCGGAGAGGGGACTCGAACCCCTGACCCCCTCCTTACCATGGAGGTGCTCTGCCGACTGAGCTACTCCGGCCCAGGCCGCCATCATACGCGAGTGGCAGCATGGGGGACGTGGGAGGCCGCTGTTGGCGCTGGGGTCGCTGGGACCGCTGGGGTCGGGTCGTCGCGCTCGCGTCCGCGCTCGCGCTCGTCGGCTGCGGGGGCCGCGGGGCCGAGCCCGGAGCCGAGCCAGGGCGCGTCCCCCTGCGGATCTCCACCGAGCGCGGCGAGGTGACGCTCCTGGTCGAGGTGGCCGACGACCCGGCGGAACGGGCGAGGGGGCTCTCGGGACGGAAGCGCCTGCCGCCCGATGCGGGCATGGCGTTCGTGTGGGAAGACCCCGTCGAGGCGCGGTTCTGGATGAAGGACACGCTCATCCCCCTCCAGATCGCGTTCTGGGGCGAGGACGGTCGGATCCTCGCGGTCCTCGACATGGAGCCCTGCCGAGCGGACCCCTGCCCCACCTACGGTCCGGACGAACCCTTCGTCGGCGCTGTCGAGGCGAACGCGGGCTGGTTCACCGAGCACGGCGTCGGACCCGGCGATACCGTTACCCTCGGTGAGCGAGATGCCTGAGGACTGCCTGCTCTGCCGGGCCGAGCGGATGACGGCCTGGCACCTCGAGGACGAGGTGTGCTGGGTCGCCGATTGCGTCGTGTGCGCCACGCCGATGGTCGTCTGGCGCACCCACGGGATCCCCGACCCCCACCTCGAGGCCGAGCTCCTCGCCCGCCTCGAGCGCGTGGCGGCCGCCCGCTACGGCGAGGAGGGTTACTGGATCGATCGCGTCCGCCGCAGGCTCCCCGACCACTGGCACGCGCACGCGCGGCCGGCGGGCGGCTTCCTGGACCCCGCGAGCCCCCTGTACGGGCGCTACGGCGAGGCCTGACGCGCTCAGGCCCTGGACGTGCTGGGCCCTCGACACGCTCGGTGGGGGGAGGAGGATTCGAACCTCCGTAGGCGTACGCCGGCGATTTTACAGACCGCTCCCTTTGGCCGCTCGGGCATCCCCCCGAACGGATGGAAGGATAGCAACGCCCCGGGGCGACCACCGCCAGCGCCCCGGCCCGCGCCGTAGCATGGGCTCATGGCGAGGACCGAGTTCTCCTTCGACATCGTCTCCCAGGTCTCCATGCCCGAGGTCGCGAACGCCGTGGACCAGGCTCGCCGGGAGATCGCCACCCGGTACGACTTCAAGGACACGGGCACCTCGATCAGCCAGGACGAGACCCTCATCGAGGTCCGCTCCAGCACCGAGGACCGGCTTCGGGCCGCCGTCGAGGTCTTCAAGGAGAAGGCCGTCCGGCGCCGGATCAGCCTCAAGGCCCTCCACTTCGGCCCGGTCCAGCCGGCCGCCAAGGGCACGTACAAGCAGGTCCTGCACGTCAACGTGGGGATCGACCGGGAGCACGCCCGCGAGCTCGTCCGGTTCATCAAGAAGACGGGGCTGAGGGTCCAGGCCCAGGTCCAGGAGGACCAGGTCCGGGTCTCGAGCAAGAGCAAGGACGAGCTCCAGGAGCTCATGCGGCGGATCGGGGAGCAGGACTTCGGCATCGCCCTGCAGTTCGTGAACCTCCGGCCCTGAGCCGGGGGCCGGACCCCGCCGGGGCGTCGCATCCGGGGCCGAGCGGACGCCGGTCCGGCCTATTGCTGGGGCCCCGGGGCGCGGGTAGATTGCCGGGCACTGGAGGTGATACCGGTGGACGTGGAGCGTCTGAAGGCCCGCGCGGCCGAGATCAGCGAGCGGGAGCGCGCCCGCCTCCTCGAGCGAACCCCGCGGTCGAAGGAGCTGTACGAGCGGGCGGTGAAGGTCCTGCCCAAGGGCGTGGCGTCGAACTTCCAGGCCGGGGATCCCTACCCCGTGTACCTGGACCACGGCCGGGGGTCGAGGGTCTGGGACGTGGACGGCAACGAGTACGTGGACTGCCACGGCGGGTTCGGGGTCAACGTCGTCGGCCACGCGCACCCGAAGATCGTCGAGGCCATCCGGAAGGTGGCCGACCAGGGGATCCACTTCGCGGTGACGACCCCCCTCACCGTCCAGCTGGCGGAGGCGATCTGCGAGCGCTTCGGGGTGGACCAGGTGCGCCTGGTGAACTCCGGGACGGAGGCCACGATGGACGCCCTCCGGGTGGCCCGCGCCGCCACGGGAAAGGACCGCGTGGTGAAGATGGAGGGCTCGTACCACGGGCACCACGACGCCCTGCTGTTCTCCGTCGTGCCCGAGGCCGACACCCTCGGCGTCCGCTACAGCGTGGGCGGGGAGGCGGCCGACACGACCGGGGCCGCCTACACGAGCCAGCCGACCTCCCGCGGGATCCCCCGCTCGATGTGGCGGGACACCATCATCGTGCCCTTCAACGACGCGAAGGCCGTGGAGGACCTGTTCCGGGAGCACGCGGACGAGATCGCCGCGCTGATCCTGGAGCCGGTGATGATGAACATCGGCATCGTGCTCCCCAAGCCCGGGTACCTGCAGGCCCTCCGGGACCTGTGCGACCGGTACGGCGTCGTGCTGATCTTCGACGAGGTGAAGTGCGGTGGCACCATCGCCTACGGGGGCGCCATCGAGCGCTTCGGGGTGAAGCCGCACCTCGCGTGCTGGGCCAAGGCGATCGGTGGCGGCTCGGTGATCGGGGCCTTCGGCGGCGACGCGAACATCATGGAGTGGGTGACGAAGGGCGCCGCCCAGCAGGGCACCTTCAACGGCAACCCGCTCTCGGCCGCGGCCGGTCTCGCGGCCCTCACCCAGGTGCTCACCCGCGACGCGTACGAGCACCTGGCGAAGCTCGGCACGCTCCTCGCCGAGGGATGCCAGCGGGCGATCGACGAGACCGGGATCCCGGCCCACACCGTGGACCTCGGGGCGAAGGGCTGCGTCTCCTACCGCAAGGAGCCCCTCACGAACTACCGGGACTTCCTGGAGACGATCCCGGAGCTCTTCTACGCCTCCTTCACCTGGATGGTGAACCGCGGGGTCTTCATGACCCCGGGCGACGAGGAGCAGTGGACGATCTCCGTCCAGCACTCCGAGGAGGACATCGCGCGGTACGTGGACGCCTTCGCCGAGTTCACCCAGGAGCTGGTGCGGTAGGCCGGCTGGTGCGGTAGGCCGGCTGGTGGCGCAGGCCGGCGCAGGCCGGTGTCAGCCCCGTGACGGCCTCGGCGGTCTCCCGCCAGCCGAGTCGTCAACCCCCTGACCGGATCGTCCGCGGACGATGTCGACAGAGGGTTGACGCGAGGGCCGGCGAGAGGGCGAGGGATGGCTCGTGCGGCCGCCCCGAGGCCCGCCCCGAGGCCGCCTGGAGGCCGTCCCGGGCCACCCCGAGGCCGTCAGCCCCTTGACCGGATCGTCCGCAGAGGACGTCGACAGGGGGTTGACGCGTGGGCTGGCGCGAGCGGCCCGGAAGCGTCAGCGTGTGGACGGGCGGACCCGGCCGCGTGGGCGGACCGGCCCCGCCCTTAACCCTCCAGCTGCCGCCGGATCTGCTCGAGCCGCGCGATCCGGGCCTCGACCGGCGGGTGCGTCGAGAACAGGTTCGCCAGCGTCATCGCCGCCTGCCGGCCCCGGAAAGGGTTCACGATGAACAGGTGCGCCTGGGCCGGGCTCACCGTCGAGGGCGCCGGCACCTGCCGCGCGGCCTGCTCGAGCTTGCGGAGCGCGCTCGCGAGCCCCTCCGGGTCCCGCGACAGGAGCGCCCCCGACTCGTCGGCCTGGTACTCGCGGGAGCGCGAGACCGCCATCTGGATCAGCGCCGCCGCGAGCGGCGCGAGGAGCCACGCCGCGAGGAGCGCGATCGGCCCGATCGGGTTGTTCCGCTCATCCCGCCCGCCGCCGAACCACAGGGCCATCCGCGCGAGGAACGTGATCGCCGTGCCGATCGCCGCCGCGATGGACCCCACGAGGATGTCCCGGTTGGCCACGTGGGAGAGCTCGTGGGCGAGGACCGCTCGGAGCTCCCGCTCGTCGAGGATCTGCAGGATCCCCTTCGTCACCGCCACCTTCGCGTTCCGGGGGTTCCGTCCGGTGGCGAAGGCGTTGGGCTGGAGCATGTCCGAGACGTAGATCTGGGGCATCGGCAGCCCCTGCGCCGCCGCCAGCTCCCGCACGATCCGGTACAGCTGCGGGTACTCCTGCTCGCTCACCGGCCGTGAGCGGGTGCTCGCGACGGCGATGCTGCCCGAGAACCAGTACATCGCGAAGTTGAACACGAAGGCGAGCACGAGGGCGGTCGTGGCCCCCCCGCGCCCGCCGAGGGCGGCCCCGACGAGCACGAACAGACCGCCCATCGCCGCGATGAGCGCCCAGCTCTTCACCCGGTTGATGCCGATCATGGAACCTCCCCCTCCGTAGGTCCTTCGCCGACCGGCCCGGGGCGGTTCGGCCCGCCCAGACCTACCGCCCAGCCCTACCGCCGCACGTCCTACCGCCCCACGAGGGTCGCGAGCGGCGGGAAGTGCGTCACGAGCTCAGGGTAGACCCCGATGGCGAGAACGCCCACCATCGTGAGGAACGTGACGCCCGTGACGAGGGCCGGCGCCGCGAGGGGGCGCTCGCGCTCGGGCTCCTGGAAGATCATGGCCCGCGGGATCGCCAGGTAGTACCAGATGCTCACGACCGAGTTCAGGACCATCGCGATGGCCAGGGCCACCCCGATCCCGCCCCGGTCGATGGCCGCCCGGAACACGAGGAACTTCGCCCAGAACCCGCCCATCGGCGGGATCCCCGCGAGCGACACCATGAAGATCGTCATCGCCACAGCCATGAGGGGCGCGCGGCGGGCCAGCCCCGCGAAGTCCGAGATCGGCAGGGTTCGCGACTCCCGCGACACGGCGGTCACCACGGCGAACGCCCCGAGCGTCATCACGGCGTAGATCAGGAGGTAGTTCGTGGCCGCCGCGAAGGCCTCGCGGTTCAGCCCCGCGTCGGCCGTGACGAGGGCGAAGGGCAGGAGCATGTACCCGGCCTGGGCGATGCTCGAGTAGGCGAGCAGCCGCACCGCCTGGGTCTGCTGGAGCGCCACGAAGTTGCCGAGGGTCATCGTCAGCAGCGAGAGCACCGCGAAGATGGGGGCCCAGAACCGGTACTCCGCGGCGAAGGCCACAAACATGAGCTGGAGCAGACCGGTGAAGCCCGCCGCCTTCGACGCCGTGGCCAGGAACGCGGCCACCGGGACGGGCGCGCCCTCGTAGGTGTCCGGCGCCCAGAACTGGAAGGGCACGGCCGAGACCTTGAACCCGAACCCCACGGCGATGAACAGGATCGCCGCGAGCGCCAGGGTCTCCTTCCCAGCGGGGAGGTCCCGTCCGAGGGCCACCCCGATCGCCTGCAGGCTCGTGGTCCCCGTGACCCCGTACATCAGGCTCATGCCGTAGAGCATCACGGCCGTGGACAGGACCCCGATGAGGAAGAACTTCATCCCCGCCTCGTTCGAGCGCAGGCTCGTCTTCCGCAGAGCCGCCATGAGGAACCCCGGTGCCGAGACCAGCTCGAGCGCGATGAACAGCACGAGCAGGTCCCGGGCCGAGGGCATGAGCACGCAACCGAGGAACGAGGTGAGCAGCAGGAAGTAGTACTCGCCCTGGTAGCGGCCGACGTCCCGGAAGTACCGCAGGCTCATCGCGAGCACGAGGACGGCCACCGACAGGAAGAACACCTTGAACAGGACGGCGAAGTCGTCCACGCGGAAGGCGCCGTCGAACGTGGAGCGGTCGGCCCCGACGAGGGTGAGGGTCGCCACGAGGGCGGCGATCACCCCGACGAGCCCGAGGGGCATGGCGATCCACGAGCGCCGCGGCACGAAGGCGTCCACGAGCAGCACGACGAGGATCGTGCCCGAGAGGATGAGCTCAGGCAGGATCGCGTGGAGGTCGATGGCCTGGATCATCGCCGCTCCCCCCTCACGCTCGCGCCCCGGGCCCGCTCATCCGCCGAACAGCCCCATGAGCGCGCCCACCGGGCCGTCCGTGATCCCGATGAGGAGCCGCGGGAAGACCCCGAGCGCGACGATGGCCACGAGCAACGGCACCCACGAGACCCACTCCACGGCCACGACGTCCGGGAACGGGGCGTCGCGCCACCGCTCGGGGACGGTCCCCATGTTCACGCGCTGGATCATCCACAGGAAGTAGCCGGCGGTGAGGATCGTCCCGATCCCGCCCGCCACCATGAACGCCCGGAACAGCGGGAGGTGCTCGGCGAGGATCTCGGCGGGCCGGTAGGCGGACAGGAGGGCCATCACCTCGCCCCAGAAGCCGGCCAGGCCGGGCAGCCCGAGCGAGGCGATCGCCACGAACGTGAAGACCCCGCCGAGGTACGGCAGCTTCTGCATGAGGCCGCCGCCGAGCTCCGCGATCTGCCGCGTGTGGTACCGGTCGTAGACCGAGCCCACGCAGAAGAACAGCATCCCGGTGATGAGCCCGTGGGCGACCATCCCGAACATCGCGGCGTTGATCCCGATGTCGGTGAGGGTCGCGATCCCCAGCATCACGAAGCCCATGTGTCCCACGGAGGAGAACGCGATGAGGCGCTTCAGGTCCTTCTGCGCGAGGCACGCGAGGGCCGCGTACACGATCGCGATCGCGGCGAGCCCCCCGATCCACGGCGCGTACGCGCGGGCGCCCTCGGGCAGGACGGGGAGGGCGATCCGGACGAATCCGTAGGTCCCCATCTTCAGCATGATCCCGGCCAGCAGCACCGATCCGATCGTCGGGGCCTCGGTGTGGGCGTCGGGGAGCCAGGTGTGGAAGGGCCACATCGGCACCTTCACCGCGAACCCCAGGGCCACGGCCCCGAACACGATGAGCTGGAACGTGCGAGAGAAGCCCCCGCCCGCCCCGTAGGCCTGCAGCTGCAGGATGTCGAAGGTGTGGGGGCTGGACTTGAAGTACATCGCCAGGAACCCCAGGAGCATGAACACGCTCCCGAACAGGGTGTAGAGGAAGAACTTGATGGCCGCGTACTCGCGGTTCGCGCTCCCCCAGATCCCGATGAGGAAGTACATCGGGACGAGCACGAGCTCCCAGAAGATGAAGAACAGCACGAGGTCGAAGGCGATGAACGTGCCGGCCATCCCGGTCTCCAGGAGGAGCGTGAGCGCGAGGAACGCCTTCGTCTTCCCCGGGCTCGGCACGTACCGCCAGGTGTAGACGGCGCATAGGAACGACAGCACGAACGTGAGGACCCACAGCGGCAGGCTGATGCCGTCGATCCCCACGTGGTAGCGGGCGCCGATGGCGGGGATCCAGCGCGTGTTCAGCTCGAACTGGAGCCCGCCGCCGGCCCCGTAGTCGAAGTCCACCGCCACGCCGAGGGCGACCACCATCGCCGCCGCCGTGAACAGGATGCCGAGGCCCCGGACCAGCCGGTCCCGATCCCTCGGCACGATCGCGATGACCGCCGCCCCCACGAGCGGCAGCAACGTCGCGATGGTGATGGCCGACCGCTCCCAGGTGCTCATCGATGCTCCCTCGCTCGAACCGTCATCGTCAGAACCTCGTGAAGATCACCGCCAGGATCACCACGCCGGCGAACAGGAACGCCGCGTAGCGCTGGACGTTGCCCGACTGCACGTACCGCAGGACGCCGCCGGCGAACCCGGCGGTGCGACCGACGCCGTTCACGGCGCCGTCCACGACCTCCTCGTCGAAGGCGCGGACCCCCTCGGAGAACCAGCGCGCCACCCGCGCCGCCCCGTTCACGATCCCGTCGAGGACGACCTGGTTGCTCCAGTTCACCGCGGCGGACAGGCCGTCCCGCACGGGCTGGACGATACCCCGCCAGTAGATGTCGTCCAGGTAGTACTTGTTCGCGAGGAGCCGGTGGAGCACCCCGAGCCTCGTGATCGGGTCCGGCTCCCGCCACTCGCGGTAGACGAGGTACCCGCCCGCGAGGCCCGCGAGGACGGCCGCCGTCGAGAGCAGGGCGATCCACGGCACGAAGGTCACCGCCTCGGGCTCCTCCAGGTAGACCCAGTCGAAGAAGGGGGCGCCGGTCCCGGCGAACCCGAGGAGCCCGACGAGGACCGTGGCGCCGGCGAGCGCCACGAGCGGCCCGGTCATCGTGACCGGCGACTCGTGCGGGTGCCCGTGCCCGCGGTACTCCCCGAAGAACGTCTGCAGGACCATCCTCGCCGTGTAGAAGGCCGTGACCACGGCCGCGCCGACGAGCAGCCAGAACAGGAGCCACTGGTGGTCGTGCTCGAGGGCCACGAGGAGCTCGTCCTTGGAGAAGAACCCGGCGAGCGGCGGCACCCCGGCGAGCGCGAGGGACCCGATCGTGAACGTCCAGAACGTCACGGGCATCGTCCGGCGCAGCCCGCCCATCTCGCTCATGTTGTTCGTGTGGCAGGCGTGGATCACCGAGCCCGAGCCGAGGAACAGGAGGGCCTTGAAGAACGCGTGGGTGAACAGGTGGAAGAAGGCGGCGTTGCGCCCCGCCGGCCCCGCCGCCATGAGCGTGATCATGTAGCCGAGCTGCGAGATCGTGGAGTACGCGAGCACGCGCTTGATGTCGTCCTGGACGAGACCGAGGAGCCCCGCGCCGAAGGCCGTGACGACCCCGATCGCCCCCACGAGCTGGAGCACCCAGGGATCGGCGTGGAGGAAGACCTCGTAGGTGCGGCCGACCATGTACACGCCCGCGGCGACCATGGTGGCGGCGTGGATGAGGGCGGAGACCGGGGTGGGGCCGGCCATCGCGTCGGGCAGCCAGACGTGGAGCGGGAACTGCGCCGACTTGCCGACGGCGCCCCCGAAGAGCAGGAGCGCGCCGATCGCGACGAGCCCGCGGGCCACCTCGCCGCCGGCCACGAGGTGCGAGATCTCCTGGATGTTGGAGGTGGTGAAGCCGGTGGCGCCGATCAGCACGAAGATGCCGAACAGGAACGGGACGTCCCCGATCCGGGTGGTGATGAAGGCCTTGATCGCCGAGCTCGAGTTGACGTGCTCCTCCCACCAGTGCCCGATCAGGACGTAGGAGCAGAACCCCATGACCTCCCAGCCCACGAGGAGCTGGAAGAGGTTGTCGGCGATGACGACGTTCAGCATCGCCGCCGTGAACAGCGACAGGGCGACGTAGAACCAGGTGAACCGGGCGTCGCCGTGCATGTACCCGATCGAGTAGACGTGGACGCACAGCGAGACCGCCGTCACGACGACGAGCATCACCGCGGTGAGACCGTCCACGTACTGGCCGAGCTCCATCCGCAGCGTGCCGATCGTGAACCACTCCACCTGCGCGCCGGTGGGGCCGCCGCCGGTCACGAAGTGCCACAGGATCCCGAGCGACAGCGCGAAGCCGGTCCCCACGGTGAGGACCCCCCAGATCCACCCCCCGCCCGGCGTGCGCTTGCCGAAGAACAGGATCACCACGGCGGACAGGAGCGGGAGCAGGGCGACGAGCCAGGCGTAGCGGGTGAGACCCGCCGACGCGGCGGCCGTCGCCTCCTCCTCGGCGCGGACGAGGGCGGGCAGGATCGCGGCGCTCACCACTTGAGGAGGCTCACCTCGCTGAGGTCGATGGTCTCGCGGTTCCGGTAGATCAGGATCACGATCGCCAGGCCGATGCCGACCTCGGCGGCGGCCACGGCGATCACGAACAGCGCGAACACCTGTCCGGCCAGGTCCCGCCACAGCTGGGAGAAGCCGACCAGGTTCACGTTCACGGCGTTCAGCATCAGCTCGATCCCCATGAGCACCATCACGGCGTTCCGCCGGGCGAGCACGCCGTAGACGCCGATGGAGAACAGGGCGGCCGAGAACAGCAGCACGAGGGGCAGTCGGATCACGGTGCCTCGTCCCTCCTGGAGAGCACGATCGCGCCGATCAGCGCGGCGAGCAGCACGAAGGAGACGGCCTCGAAGGGGAGGACGTAGCGCCGGAACAGCTCCTCGCCGACCACCCCGGTGGGCGCGTGCCCGAGCTGGAGGCGCGGGTCGCTCCAGGCGAAGGCCCCGAGGATCAGGCCGGCGAGGCCCGCGAGGACCGCGAGCGCGATGAGGGCGGGCACGAGCCGGCCCGGGTTGTCGAGGGCCTGCCGCCCGATGGGGGCCCGGGTGAGCATGAGGCCGAACAGGAACAGGATCACGATCGCCCCGACGTAGATGAGGATCTGCACCCAGCCCACGAACTCGGCACCGAGGACGAGGTAGGCGCCGCCCACCGAGGCCAGCGTCACCACCAGGTACAGCGCGGCCCGGACCACGTTGCGCGCGGTCACCACGCGGATGGCCGCGACGACGCCCACGAGGGCGAGGACCGAGAACGCGTACTCCTGCGCGGTCACCTCAGCTGCCTCCCGCCGCCTTCTTGCGAGCCGCGATCATCGCCGCCCGGCGCGCCTGGCCCTGCGCCACGCGCTGGGGCGTGCCCTTGGCGATGAGCTCCGCGTACACGCGCTCGTAGGTCTCCTGGTCGAGCGAGACCTCCACCTTCTCGGCGGGGGCCGGCGCGGGGGCGGCCTCGGCCGCGGGTGCCGTCGGAGCCGCCGCGGGCGCCGGAGCCGGTGCCGGGGCGGGGGGCGTCGGTACCGCCGCCGGGGCCGGAGCCGCGGCGGGGGCGGCCGGCGCGGGGGCGGGCTCCTCCTCGGGGGGCTCGGCCCCCTCCTCGATCGGGAGCGGCGGCAGGACGGTGTAGGTCCACTCCTCGAGCCGCTCCTTCTCGTGGGTGAGCTCCCGGATGTCGTGCACCGCGTACTCGAACTCCGGGCTCCAGTACAGCGCGTCGAAGGGGCAGACCTCCACGCAGATCCCGCAGTACATGCAGAGCGCGAAGTCGATGGCGAACCGGTCGAGCACCTTCGCCGAGCGAGCCTTGCCGCCCGAGGCCGGCGGGTGGGTCTCCTTGTGGGCCTCGATGTAGATGCACCAGTCCGGGCACTCGCGGGAGCACTTGTAGCAGACCGTGCAGTTCTCCTGCTTCAGCGCGATGACCCCGCGCGAGCGGGGCGGGAGCCCCGGCTTGACCTCGGGGTAGCGCTGCGTCACGGTCTTCCGAAGGAAGTACTTCAGGGTCACCCCGAGGCCCTTCACGAGCCCGAGGCCGCTCGGCGGGCCCGGCCGCCGCACCTCGGAGATGTCCCGTTCCTCGCTCGCCATCTCGCCTCGCCCCCTCACACCCAGACCTTCACGACGCCGACGACGAGGATCTGCGCGAGCGCGAGCGGGATGAGCAGCAGCCAGGAGAACCGCTGGAGCTGATCCTCGCGCAGGCGGGGGTACGTCGCCCGGAGCCAGATGATGAAGAACGACAGCGCGCCGACCTTGGCCGCCATCCAGATCGGCGCCGGGATCCCGGCAAGGAGCGGCGGCGCCTGGTACCCGCCGAGGTACAGGACCGAGGCGATCGCTGAGAAGGCGACGATCCCCCCGTACTCCGAGAGCAGGAAGAAGGCGAACTTCAGGCCCGTGTACTCGGTGAAGGCGCCGAAGATGATCTCGGAGTCGGCGATGGGCATGTCGAAGGGCGGCCTGGAGAGCTCCGCCACCGCCGCCACGAGGAAGATGAGGAACCCGATGGGCTGGCTGAGCACGAACCAGTACCGCTCCTGGGCCTCCACGATCCCGATCATGGAGAGCGTCCCCGCCTGCATCACGACGCTCGCCGCGGCGAGTACCAGGGGCAGCTCGTAGGCCATGAGCTGCCCGGCCGCCCGCAGCGCCCCCATGAGCGAGAACTTGTTCGCCGAGGCCCAGCCGGCCATGAGGATCCCGATCACCGAGACCGAGGACATGGCCATGACGAAGAAGATCCCGACGTCGAGGTTGAGCACGAAGGCCTGGTCCGAGAAGGGGACCACCACGAACAGCGCGATGTACGGGACCATCGCGACGGCGGGGGCGAGCGAGAACACCCAGGGGTCGGCCCTGGCCGGGATCACGTCCTCCTTCTGGACGAACTTGATCCCGTCGGCCACGAGCTGGGCCCAGCCGTGGAACCGCCCCGCGTACATCGGGCCGAGCCTGGATTGCATGTGAGCGAGGACCTTGTGCTCCATGTACCCCACGAGCAGCGGCGCCACGAGGAAGAAGACGAGGACGACGGCGGCCTTCGCCACGATCACGAGCCAGTAGTTCGAGATCCACTGCTCGATCACGCTCACCCCGGCCTGCCCGAGCATCACTCCTCCTCTTCCTCCTCGCCCTCGACGGCGCCGGGCCAGGGCTTGGCCTCGCGCGTCATGAGCGGGAAGTCCTTGCGCAGGGGGTGGCCCTCGAAGGGCTCGGCGAGCAGCAGCTTCACGGGCTGCGGGTGGCCCTCGAAGACGATGCCGAACATCTCGGCGGTCTCCCGCTCGTGCCAGTTGGCGCCGGGGAAGATGTCCGAGATCGTGGGGCACACCGGCTCCTCGTGCGGGAGGCGGACCTTCACCCGGACGTTGTGGCGTCGCGAGGTCGAGTACAGGTGGGTGACCACCTCGAACCCACCCTCCGGCCCGAGGTCCACGCCGGTCGTGAAGTCGCAGTAGTCGAAGGCGAGCTCGGGCTCGTCGCGCAGGAACGTCACGACCTCGCGGTACCGCTCGATCGGCACCGTCGCGACGGCGTGCCCGTGCTGGTCCTCGAAGGCGAGGACGTCGTCGCCGAAACGGGCCCGCAGCCGGGCCTCCACCTCAGGAGGCGGCAGCGGGCTTGCCACGGAACCTCTCCCTCACGCTCTCCCCCGCGATCTTCTCCTGGAGCTTGACGATCCCGTGCAGGAGGGCCTCGGGCCGCGGCGGGCAGCCCGGCACGTAGACGTCCACGGGGATGATCTGGTCCACGCCCTTCGTCACCGAGTACGAGTCCCAGTACGGGCCGCCGCAGTTCGCGCAGGACCCGAACGAGATCACGTACTTCGGCTCCGGCATCTGGTCGTACAGGCGCTTCACGGCCGGCGCCATCTTGTCCGTGAGCGTCCCCGAGACCACCATGAGGTCGGCCTGACGGGGGCCGTGGGCGAAGGGGATGACGCCGAAGCGGATGAAGTCGTGCCGGGAGGCCGAGGCCGCGATGAACTCGATCGCGCAGCAGGCCAGGCCGAAGTTGAAGACCCACAGCGAGTACCGCCGGCCCCAGTTCAGCACGAACTTGATGGGCTGGATGTCCCCGATCCCCATCTGCTCGGTGATCAGACCCATCGGAGCACCCCCTTCCGCCACGCGTAGACGAGGCCGAGGGCGAGCACCCCGATGAAGATCGCCATCTCGACCACGGCCGCCATGCCGAGCCCCTCGAACACGCGGGCCCAGGGGAACAGGAACACGGACTCCACGTCGAAGATCACGAACAGGAACCCGAAGATGTAGTACCGGATCTGGGTCTGGGACCAGCCCTCCCCCACCGGGTCCATCCCGCACTCGTAGGTGAGGAGCTTCGCCGGGAGCGGGCGGCGGGGTGCGAGCAGCGCCGCGGCCCCGAAGGCGACCGCCACGAGCCCCGCTCCGGCGATCAGGACCGCGAGGAGGACCCCGTAGGACTGGTAGTAGGTCTCCACGCTTGTGAACGGTTTCCCGAGCGCCGCGATTCTAGCAACACCGCCGTCACGTCCGTCCCGCCCCGCACCGGACCGCCAGGAACTCGGCGAGCTCCACGAGGGCCGCCCGCGCGGCGCCCGCGGGCAGGCGCTCGGCGAGCCCCCGGGCACGGTCCACCTCCGCCCGCACGACCGCCCGGGCCCGGGAGAGCACCTCCGGGGCCCGCACGATCTCCAGGGCCCGCGCCAGGCGCGCCTCGCCCGGCGGGCCGTCGCCCAGGAGCGCGGCGAGCTCCGCCCCGTCGGGGCCCTCGCGGAGGGCGAGCAGCACGGGCAGCGTGTACACGCCCTCCCGCATGTCCACCCCCGGCTCCTTGCCCAGCTCCTCCGCGCTCGCCGTGAGGTCCATGATGTCGTCGGAGAGCTGGAAGGCGACGCCGAGGGCCTCGCCGTAGGCCTCGAGGAGGCCGACCCGCTCGGGCGGCGCGTCCGAGAGCATGCCCCCGAGCCGGCAGGAGGTCGCGATGAGCGCGCCGGTCTTGCGGCGGATGATCTCGAGGTACGCCTCCACCGTGTGGTCGAGGTTCCCCGAGGCCTCCACCTCGCGGATCTGGCCGTCGCAGAGCGTCGCGATGGTCCTCGCGAGGAGCGCGACGACCTCGGGACCGAGCTCGGCGGTGATCTCCGAGGCCCTGGCGAACAGGTAGTCCCCGGTGAGGATGGCCACCGTGTTGCTCCACCGGGCGTTCACCGAGGGCACGCCGTGGCGGGAGTCGGCCTCGTCGATCACGTCGTCGTGGTACAGGGTGGCCGCGTGGATGAGCTCGATCGCCACCGCCCCGGGGACGAGGCGTGGGTCCGCGGGGTCGCCGAAGTGCCCCGCGAGGAGCACGAGCATCGGCCGGAAGCGCTTGCCCCCCGCCTCGATCAGGTAGGGAGCCGTCTCGCCGAGGAGCCCGCCGTCGGCGCTCACGGCCTTCCGCAGGGCCTCCTCGACCTCCTCCAGGCGGGTCCGGACGTCCGCCTCGAGGGCCGGGTCGAGGGGCCCGAGGCCGCGGATCGGACGACGGCTCATGCCCTGCAGCCTCTCACCATCGGAGCACCGCCGCCTTGCCCAGGATGTCCGTGACGAGCCCCGGCAGCACGCCGAGCAGGAGCGTGGCCGCCGCCGGGACCGCGAGCACGAGGCGCGGCAGCGGCGCGGGGTCGGGCTCCCGATCGCCCACGGGCTGCCGCATGTACATGAGGACCATGAGCCGGATGTAGGCGAAGGCCGCGACCACGCTCGCGAGCACCCCGACGAGCGCGAGCCAGGCCTGGTCCGCCGCGACCGCGGCCCGGAACACGCTCACCTTGGCGATGAAGCCCGCCGTCGGCGGGATCCCCGCGAGGGAGAGCAGGAACACCGCGAGCAGCCCCGCGAGGACGGGGCTGCGCCGGTACAGGCCCGCGTGGTCCTCGAGCGAGGTGCCCCGGTCCCCCTGGGCGACGAGGGCGACGACCCCGAAGGCCCCCACGATCATGAGCGCGTAGGCGAGCAGGTAGAACAGGGCCGCGTCGATCCCCGGCGCGCCCGGCGCCGTCACGCCGATCAGCACGAACCCGGCGTGAGCGACGCTCGAGTAGGCGAGCATGCGCTTCACGTCCGTCTGGACGATGGCGAGCACGCTCCCCACGACCACCGAGACGGCGGCGAGACCCGCGACGATCGGGACCCAGTCCCACCCGAGCGGCTGGAGGGCCACGTCGAGCACGCGCAGGAGCGCGGCGAAGGCCGCCACCTTCGTGCCCGCCGCCATGAAGGCGGTCACCGCCGTGGGCGCCCCCTGGTAGGCGTCCGGGGTCCACATGTGGAAGGGCGCCGCCGAGACCTTGAACCCGAAGCCCACCGCGAGCAGCGCCGTCGCGGCGAGGGCGAGGGCCGGGGCCTCGGTGCGGCCCGCCAGGGCCCGCGCGATGGCCCCGATCGAGGTCGAGCCCGTCGCCCCGTAGGCCATCGCGATCCCGTACAGGAAGAAGGCCGTCGAGAAGGCCCCGAGGAGGAAGTACTTCATCGCCCCCTCGATCGAGGCGAGCCGCCGCGAGGACCCGGTGAGCACGTAGAGGCACAGGGACAGCACCTCCAGCGCGACGAAGGTGGTGACGAGGTCCGTCGAGGCCCCGAGCAGGGTCATGCCCGCGGTGGCGAACAGGACGAGGGCCGGGACCTCCGGCCGGAGCTCCCCGTCCCGCCCGAGGGTGTGGTGGGCCAGGACGAGGCCGACGGCCGCCACCCCGAGGAGCACGAGCCGGACGACGACCGCGAAGCGATCCACCGCCACCGCTCCCCCGAGGGCCGTGCCGCCCCCGCCCCGGCTCCACAGCAACACGGAGGCCGTCGCCGCCCCCGCGACCCCGGCCAGGGAGACGCCGAGGTGCGTGCGAGGGTCCGGGCGGCGCGCGAGGACGCCGGCCAGGAGGACCACGATCCCCGCGCCCACGAGGAGCAGCTCCGGCGCGATCGCCCCGAGCTCGACCCTCACGGCGCCTCCCCTCCCGCGGCGATGGGGCCCGGCACGACGACGGCCGGCGCCCCGACGTCGGCGAGGACCCGCTCCGCGGTCGGCTCGATCCGGTCCAGGAGCAGCTTCGGGTACACGCCGATCGCGAGGATCGCGGCGAGCACCGGCGCGAGCACGAGGACCTCCCGCAGGGACAGGTCGGGGTGGCCCTGGTGCTCGGGCGGGGTCGGACCCGTCGCCATGCGCTGGAAGGCCGTGAGGAGGTACACGGCCGCGAGCACGACCCCGCTCGCCGCCACCGCCCCGACGAGCGGGCTCCGCCCCACCGCGCCGAGGATCACGAGGAACTCCCCCACGAAGTTGTTGAGACCCGGCAGCCCGATCGAGGACAGCGCGGCGAACAGGAAGGCCCCGACGAGGAGCGGCGTCGCGCTCCACAGGCCGCCCATCCGCGCCAGGTCTCGCGTGTGGGTCCGCTCGTAGAGCATGCCCACGAGCAGGAACAGGGCGCCCGTGGAGAGCCCGTGGTTCACCATCTGTAGGACCCCGCCCGACAGCGCGGGGGTCGTGAAGACGAACGTGCCGAGGACCACGAAGCCGAGGTGCGACACGGACGAGTACGCGACGAGGCGCTTGAGGTCCTGCTGCATCATCGCCACGACCCCGCCGTAGACGATCCCCACGAGGGCGAGGACGACGACGAGGCCGGCGAGGTCCCGGGAGGCCTCCGGGAACAGGCCCAGGTTGAACCGGATCAGGCCGTAGGCGCCCACCTTCAGCAGGATCGCCGCGAGGATCACCGAGCCGGCCGTCGGCGCCTCGGTGTGGGCGTCGGGCAGCCATGTGTGGAGCGGGAACAGCGGCACCTTCACCGCGAAGGCCACGAGGAAGGCCGAGAACAGCGCCCGCGCCGTCGCCACGGGGAGGTCGAGCTCCGCGAGGGCCCGGACGTCGAAGGTCGGCCCGCCCGGGAGCGCGCCGGAGCGCGCGTGCAGCACGAGGATCGCGACGAGCAGGAAGGCGGAGCCGAACATCGTGAACAGGAAGAACTTCACGGTGGCGTAGATCCGCCGCTCGCTGCCCCAGATCCCGATCACGAGGTACATCGGGAACAGGATCGCCTCGAAGAACAGGAAGAACAGGAGCAGGTCCAGGGCGAGGAAGGACCCGACCATCCCCGTCTCCAGGGCGAGCAGGCAGGCCATGAACAGCCGCGGGCGATCCTCGACGTTCCAGGAGGCGAGGACCGCGACCGGCACGAGGAACGTGGTGAGCACCACCATCCACAGGCTCACCCCGTCCACGCCGAGCAGGTACCGCAGGCCGATCGAGCGGACCCACCACGCCTCCTCGACCATCTGGAAGCCCCCGAGGGCCGGATCGAACCGGCCGAGCGTGCCCAGGGAGACGACGAACGTCGCGACCGAGACGGCGAGGGCGATCCAGCGGGCCGCCCGCGGCGGGAGCCCCCGGCCGAGGAGCAGGGCGACCACGCCGAGGAGCGGCAGGAACGTCACGAGGCTGAGCCACCGGGTCACCGGCGCACCCCCACGGCGAGCAGGATCGCGACCGCGCCGAGGAGGAAGGCGAGCGCGTAGGTGCGCACGAGGCCCGTCTGCACGCGCCGACCCACCGCCGCCAGGCGCTGCACGAGGCGCCCCGCGCCGTTCGCGATCCCGTCCACGATCCGCGCGTCCACGAACCCGTCCGCGATCGCGACGGCCGCGCGGAGCGGGCCGCCCACCGCGGCCCGGTACAGGTCGTCCACGTACAGGCCGTGGGCGAGCAGGCTCGGCACCCCGCCGAGGCGCTCGCGCACCGCGAGCCAGTCCACCCGGCCCGAGGCGTAGAGGTACCAGGCCAGCCCGAGGCCACCGAGGGCCACCACCTGGGAGATCGCGACGAGCGCCCCCTCCCCCAGGCCGGCCTCGCCGTGCGGCACCTCCCCGAGGACCGGGGCGAGGAAGGAGGGCAGGATCCCGCGGACCGGGTCGGCCGCCAGGGCCCCGAGCCCGACGGCGCCGACCGCGAGGACCGCGAGGGGCACGACCATCACCGCTGGGGACTCGTGGGCGTGCCGCGCCCGCTCGCTCCGGGGTCGGCCGAGGAGGGCGAGGCACGCGAGCCGCCCCACGTACAGGGCCGAGAGGATCGCCCCGAGCGTGCCGAGGGCCCACACCGCGCCCCGACCGGTCCCGCTCGCGACCGCGAGGATCTCGTCCTTGGCCACGTAGCCCGCGAGCCCGAAGACCCCCGCGAGCGAGAGCGCCCCCGCCGCCATCGTCGCGGCCGTCCACGGCATGCGGCGCCAGAGCCCGCCGAGGCGCTGCAGGTCCGTCTCCTGCTCGGTCCCGTGCATCACGGAGCCGGCCGCGAGGAACAGGAGCGCCTTGTACGCGGCGTGGGCGACGAGCATGAAGATCGCCACGGCGTAGGCCCCGAGCCCGACCGCCACGAACATGAACCCGAGCTGGCTGATGGTCGAGTAGGCGAGCACCCGCTTGATGTCGTCCTGGCCGATCGCGGACAGGGCCGCGTACAGCGCCGTCGCGAGGCCCACGACGAGCACCGCCTCGAGGGCCACCCCGGAGATCTCGAAGAGCACGTGGGTCCGGGCCACGAGGTACACCCCGGCCGTGACCATCGTGGCGGCGTGGATGAGGGCCGAGACGGGGGTGGGGCCCTCCATCGCGTCCGGGAGCCACACGTGGAGGGGCAGCTGCGCCGACTTGCCGATCGCCCCGCCGAGCAGGAGCAGCGCGATCACGGTGAACACCCCCGGGGGCTGGAGCTCGGCCACCGAGGGGTCGGTGAGCCGCGAGAGCTCGAGGGAGCCCAGCCGGAACAGCGCGAGGGCGATGCCGACGAGCAGGAGCGTGTCGCCGACGCGGGTCGTGACGAAGGCCTTCTTCGCGGCCGCCGCCGCGCTCGGGCGCTCGTACCAGAACCCGATCAGCAGGTAGGAGCAGAGCCCCACGCCCTCCCACCCGACGTACAGGAGGGCCAGGTTCTCCGCCAGCACGAGCAGGAGCATCGCCCCCACGAACAGGTTCAGGTACGCGAAGAACCGTCCGTAGCGGGGGTCGCCCTCCATGTACCCGATCGAGTACAGGTGGATGAGGGCCCCCACGACGGTCACGACGAGGATCATCACCACCGAGAGCGGGTCCACCCGGAGCTCCACCGGCAGGCGCACCGCCCCCGCCACGATCCACTCGTAGACCGGGACCACGCGCACCCGCTCCGCCTCGGGCAGCCGGAGGAGCGCCGCCGCCACACCCCCGGCGATCCCCGCGCTCCCCGCCACGGTCGCGGTGGCGAGCCACCCGGCGAGGCGCCCCAGGCGCCGGCCCGCGGCGAGCAGCACCGCCGCGCCCGCCAGGGGGATCGCCGGGACGAGCCAGACGAGGTCGATCACACCCTCACCACCGCAGCTCCGCGAGCTCGTCCACGTTCGCCGTCCGCCTCCGCCGGTACACCTGGACGATGATGGCGAGACCCACCACGACCTCGGCGGCGGCGACGACGAGCGAGAGCAGCGTCAGCACCTGGCCCGCGAGGTCCCCGTGCAGGCGCGAGAACGCCACGAGGGCCAGGTTCACCCCGTTCAGCTGGAGCTCCACCGACATGAACATCACCAGGGCGTTCCGGCGCACGAGCACGCCCACGGTCCCGGTCGTGAACAGGGCGGCGGAGACCACGAGGAACCACCCGATGGGGACGCTCACGCGCCGACCTCCTCGGGCTCGCGCTCGGGCGAGGTCACCTGCGCCTCGGTCGGGGGCGCCGGCGCGCGCGGACGACGGCGCGCGAGGACCATCGCGGCCACCGCCGCCACGATGAGCAGGATCGAGGTGGCCTCGAAGGGCAGGAGGTAGGACCGGAACAGCTCCCGGGCCAGGGACGCCGTGTCCGCCCCGGCGGGGTCGGCCGCCCCGAGCGCCCGGAAGCCGACCCCCGCTCGGATCGCCGTCACGAGCTCGGCGAGGATCCCCACCCCGAGGACCACGGCGGCCGTCCGCTGGAAGCGGACCGGCTCCTCGAGGGGCTCGGCCCGGTCCACGCCGAGCAGCATGATCACGAAGAGGAACAGCACCATGATCGCGCCGGCGTAGACGATGACCTGCACGGCGAACAGGAACGGCGCCCCGAGCATGAGGTAGAAGATCGCCACCGTGATCAGGTTCACGACGAGGAACAGCGCCGCGTGCACCGCGTTGCGCTGCAACAGCATCGCGATGCCGGCCCCCACCGAGATCGGGGCCAGCACCGCGAACGCGACCTGATCCACGCTCACCGGCTCATCCCTCCCGGTCCACCGGGTCCGTGCCGAGGGGCGGTGGCGGCTCGAGGAGCTGCTCCTTCGTGAAGATCGCCTCCTCCCGCGAGGTGAACGCCAGCTCGTAGTGGCTCGTGAGCGTGAGGGCCCGCGTGGGGCAGGCCTCCACGCACAGCCCGCACATGATGCAGCGCAGGTAGTTGATCTGGTAGTCCTTCGCGTACCGCTCCCCCGGGCTCACCGGGTGCTCCGGGTCGTTCTCGGCCCCCTCCACCCAGATCGCGTCGGCCGGGCAGGCGAAGGCGCAGAGCTCGCATCCGATGCACTTCTCCAGCCCGTCCTCGTGTCGGTTCAGGCGGTGCCGACCGATGTGCGAGCGCGGCGGCGGCGGCACGATCTCGTGAGGGTAGGGCTCGGTCACGTCCCGGCGGAACACCTGCCGCAGGACCGTCGCCATGCCCGAGGCGAGGGCCCCCACCGCCGAGCCGAGATCCACGCGGGGACGGGGCTCGCTCACCGCCCCACCTCCACGGCGCGCCGCGGACGCACGAGCGGCCAGAGCAGGCTCGAGACGAGCAGCAGCCCGAGGACCACGGCCAGCCCGGCCACCACCGGCCCGCGGCCGTAGCGGTCGGGCAGGACGACGATGGCGCCCGTGAGCAGCACCCACACGAGCCCGGCGGGGATGAGGACCTTCCAGCCGAAGGCCATGAGCCGGTCGAACCGGATCCTCGGCAGCGTGGCCCGGACCCACACGTACACGTAGATCACGGCGAGGACCTTCACGAGGAACCACAGGAGGGGCCACAGCCAGGGCAGGACGTCGGGGGCGGGCCCGCGCCAGCCCCCGAGGAACAGCGTGACGGCGACGGCGGCCACGGTCACCGTGTTCACGTACTCCCCCAGGTAGAACAGGGCGAAGCGGATCCCCGAGTACTCGGTGTGGAAGCCGGCGACGAGCTCCGACTCGGCCTCGGGGAGGTCGAAGGGGGGCCGGTTCGTCTCGGCGAGGCCCGCGACCAGGTACACGACGAAGGCCGGGAACTGGGGGATCACGTTCCAGATCCGCTCCTGGGCGGCCACGATCGCGGACAGGCGCAGCTCCCCCGAGTACAGCAGGACGGCCACGAGGGCCAGGCTCATCCCGATCTCGTAGCTGATGATCTGGGCCGAGGACCGGACCGCGCCGAGCAGGGGGTAGTTCGAGCCGCTCGACCAGCCCGCGAGGACGATCCCGTAGACGCCGAGGGAGCCCATCGCGAGCACCCACAGGATCCCGATGCTCGGGTCCGCGAGCTGGAAGGGCACCTCGCGCCCGAAGAGCCGGACGCCGGTCCCGAAGGGGATGACGGCGAAGGCGAGGAACGCCGGGAGCATCGCGATCACGGGGGCGATGAGGTACACGGGCCGGTCGGCGGCGGCCGGCACGATGCCCTCCTTGAAGAAGAGCTTGATGCCGTCGGCGAGGGTGATGAGCACCCCGCGGGGCCCCGCCCGCATCGGCCCCATCCGGGTCTGCATGTCGGCGATCACCTTCCGCTCCACCCAGATCAGGAGCATCACGGCGACGAGGAGGCCGGCGAAGACCACGACCACCCGGGCGAGGAGCAGGACCCAGTCCAGCAGGTCCATCACGCCACCTCCTCGGTCGCCGGCGCCGCCGCGGGCTCCAGGGTCACGCCGGCGGTGAAGCGGCCCCCGAGCAGCTCGGCGACGGGCAGGCCGGGCTGGTTGAAGGGCACGAACACCGCGCCCGCGGCCACGGTCTCCCCCACCCGGGCCCGCACGACCGCCTCGCCCGCGGCCGTCCGCAGGCGCACCCACCCCCCGTCGGCGAGCCCGAGCCCCCCGGCGTCCTCGGGGTGGATCTCGGCGAAGGGCTCCTCCTCCAGGGCGGCCTTGAGCTCCGCGGCCCCCTCGAGCAGCCGGCCCTCGTCCACGAGGAGGGGGTAGGTGAACAGCACCCGGTCCTCGAGCCATTGGGGCGGCCCCGCCGCCCCCCAGGCGCTCGGGCGGACCGACACGGGGCGCGGGGCGAGGAGCGGCTCGGCCTCCGCGCGGATCCCGTCGAGCCCGTCGAACCCGAGGTCCCGCCCCATGGCCTCGGCCAGGCCGACGAAGATCTCCCAGTCCGGGCGGGAGAGGCCGAGCGGCGGGCGGGCGGCCCGGAGCGGCCGCGGCCTGCCCTCCCACGTGGTCACGTGGCCGTCCCGCTCGACGGCGGCCGCCGCCGGCAGGAAGGCGTCCGCGTAGGGCTCGAGCGCCCCGAGCTCGAGACCCTGGACCACCGTGAACCCCGCGTTCGCCAGGGCCCGCCGCGCCAGGGGGGGGTCGGGCAGGTCCCGCAGGGGGTCCACCCCCACGAGGTACAGGACGTCGAGCTCCCGGGCGGCCGCGGCGCGGAGGATGCCCATGGTGTCGCGCCCCGGCTCGCCCGCGACCTCGCCCCAGACGGCCTCCACCTCCGCCCGCTCGGACGCCTCGTCGACCCGGCGGCCGCCCGGCAGGAGACGGGGGTGGACGCCGGCGCGCAGCGCGCCGGGATCCCCCGCCCGGCGGGGGCACAGGGCGAAGCGCGCCCCCACCCGCTCGGCCAGGGCGAGGGCGATGTCCGCGGCGAGGGGGTGCTCGGCGAGGCGTCCGCCGGCGAGCACGACCGCGCGCTCCCCCGCGTCGGCGAGGGCCGACGCGATCTCGGCCTCGAGACCCTCGCCGCCCCCCACGGCCTCGCGGATCCGCTCCAGGGCGAAGGCCTCGTGCCCGGGCCGGACGAGCAGGTGCGGCGCGAGGTCGTGCAGGCGGGTCCGCCGGCCGTTCACCACGAACACCCGGGCGCCCCGGCGGGCGGCCTTGCGGATCCGCAGGTGCAGGATGGGCAGCTCCTGCTCGGCGTCGAGCCCCACGACGAGGATCGCGGCCGCGCCCTCCAGGTCCCGGTAGGTGACGGACATGGGCCGGGCAGCCGCGAGGAGCTCCGCCCGACCGCCGTGGAGGGCGCGCCGGTGGTCGAGGTCGTTCGTGCCCAGGACCGTCCGGGCGAGCTTGGACAGGGCGTAGGCGTCCTCGTCCGCGAGCCGCCCGCCCACGAGGACCCCGACCCGCCCGTCGCGGCACCGCGCGGCGACCTCGTCGAGCACCTCCTGGAAGGAGGCCGGCTCCAGGCCCCGCCCACGCAGGAGCGGCGTCGTGACCCGCGTCGATGCATCGGGCCAGGGGATGGCGAAGCGGCCCTTGTCGCAGATCCAGGCGTCGTTCACCTCGACGTCGTCCCGGGCCAGGACCCGCACGACCCGCCCGCGCCGAACGTCCAGCCGGACCGCGCAGCCGGAGGCGCACAGGGTGCAGGTGGTGTCCGTGCTGGACAGGTCGAAGGGCCGCGCCACGAACCGGTACGGGGTCGCCGTGAGCGCCCCCACCGGGCAGATCTGCACCGTGTTGCCGCTGAAGGGCGAGCGGAAGTCCTCCCCCGCCGCGATCGAGACGCGCTCGGCGGCGCCCCGGTCGTACAGCTCGATGAACCGATCGCCGCTGATCTCGTCGCAGAAGCGGGTGCAGCGGGCGCAGAGCACGCACCGCTCCCGGTCCAGGTTCACGAGCGGCGAGAGGGGGATCGGCTTGCGGTACGTGCGCTTCGGCTCCACGTACCGGCTCTCGCCCGGGCCGAAGGCGAGGGCCTGGTCCTGGAGCGGGCACTCGCCGCCGCGGTCGCAGACCGGGCAGTCCAGCGGGTGGTTGAGGAGCAGGAACTCCAGGTTCGCGGCCTGCGCGCGCCGGACGACCTCGGAGGTGGCCTGCGTGCGCACCGCCATGTCCGGGGCGACCCTCGTCGTGCAGGAGGTGACGAGCTTGGGCTGGCCCTCGACCTCCACGTAGCACTGGCGGCAGGCGCCGGCCGGCGCGAGGAAGGGGTGGTCGCAGAAGCGCGGGATCTCGATCCCGAGCAGCTCCGCGGCCCGGATCACGAGGGTCCCGGCGGGGACGGTGACCTCCCGCCCGTCGATCGTGATCGTGACCGGCTCGCCGCTCACCGAAGCACCTCCGACAGGGGCGGCACCCGCTCGGCCCCGGCCGGCTCGGGCTCGGCCGGACCGGGCTCGGCCGGACCGGGCTCGGGCTCGGGCTCCGCGCCGGGGCCGCGGCCGCTCACGGGGCACCGGCGCTCCGCGATGTGCTGCTCGAACTCCTCGCGGAAGTGCGTGAGCGCCGAGCGGATCGGGCTCACGGCGCCGTCGAGGAGCGGGCAGAACCCGCGGAAGAGCATGTTCCCGGCCAGGTCCTCCACGAGCGGCAGGTCCTCGGGGCGCCCGTAGCCCGCCTCGATCCGCTCGAAGATCCGGCTCACCCACCAGGTGCCCTCTCGGCACGGCGTGCACTTGCCGCAGGACTCGTGGGCGTAGAAGCGGACCATGCGCCGGGCGGCGTCCACGATGCAGTCCGTCTCGTCCATCACCATCACCGCCCCGGTCCCGAGCATCGAGCCCGCCGCCTGCAGGGACTCGAAGTCCAGGGGCACGTCCAGGTGCTCGACCGTGAGCATCGGGGTCGAGGAGCCCCCCGGGGTCCAGGCCTTCAGCGCCCGGCCGCCGAGGACCCCGCCCGCGCACTCCTCGAGCAGGACCCGGAAGGGCGTCCCCATGGGCAGCTCGTAGTTGCCCGGCCGCTCGACCTTGCCGGAGATCGAGAAGACCTTCGTGCCGGGCGAGCGCTCGGTCCCGATGCCCAGGAACCAGGAGGCGCCGTTGCGGAGGATGTGGGGCACGAAGCAGAGCGTCTCCACGTTGTTGATCACGGTCGGGCTGGCGTACAGGCCCTCCACCGCCGGGAAGGGCGGGCGCTGGCGGGGCTGCCCCCGGTAGCCCTCGAGGGAGGAGAGCAGCGCGGTCTCCTCCCCGCAGATGTAGGCGCCGGCGCCCCGGTGCAGCACGATGTCGAGCCGGTACCCGGAGCCGAGGACCCGCTCCCCGAGCACGCCGTGCTCGTAGGCCTCCGCCAGGGCCCGCTGCAGCACCGAGCCCGGCCACAGGAACTCGCCGCGGCAGTAGATGAACGCGAGGTTGCTCCGGATCGCGTAGGCGGCGATGGCGATGCCCTCGATCACCTGGTGCGGCTCCCGCTCGACGAGCTCCCGGTTGCCGAACGTGCCGGGCTCGGACTCGTCGAAGTTGCACACCACGTAGGTGGGCTTGCCGGTGTCCTGGGGCACGAACGACCACTTCACGCCCGTCGGGAACCCCGCGCCCCCCCGGCCGCGTAGGCCCGAGGCCTTGACCTCGGCGATCACCTCCTCCGGCGTCATCGACAGGGCCCGCCGCAGGCCCTCGTAGCCGCCGGCCGCCACGTACCCCTCGTAGGGGATGACGCCCTCGTCGCCCCAGTGGGCCGTGACGATCCGCGGGAGCTCGCTCATCCCAGCTCCTCCACCCCCGCGAGGATCCGGCAGGCGTGCCGGAAGTCCCGGGGCGCGACCCCGCGCGAGGGCGGCGGGGCCTCGCCCCGGCGGAGCGCCTCGATGAGCTCCCGCGCCCGCTCCGGGCTCACCCGATCGTGGTTGGCGAAGTCGATCTGCACCACCGGTGCCCCGTCGCACGCGCCGAGGCACTCCTCCTCGTGCACGGTGAACAGGCCGTCCTCGGAGCCCTCCCGCCCGGGGGGGATCCCGGCCGCCTCCCGGACGGCGGCGTAGACCTCGCGGCCGCCCCGCAGCGCGCACGACAGGTTCGTGCAGACGTTGATGAGGTGGCGCCCGGTGGGCCGCAGCCGGATCATCGTGTAGAAGCTCGCCACGGCCTCCACCTCGGCCGTGCGGAGGCTGAGGATCTCGGCGACCTCGCGGAGCCCCTCCTCGCTCACCCACCCCTCGACCGACTGGACGAGGTACAGGAGCGGCAGGATCGCCGAGCGCGCCCGACCCTGGGGGTACCGGGCCACGATGGCCTCGGCCTCCCGGCGCAGCTCGGGGGTGAGGACGCCCATCAGCGGTCCACTCCGCCCATCACCGGGTCCACGCTCGCGATCACGGCGATCACGTCGGCCACGAGCCCGCCCTCGACCATCCGCGGCACGGCCTGGAGGTTCACGAAGGAGGGATCGCGGATCCGCACGCGGTAGGGGCGGTGCTCGCCGCTGGAGACGACGTACATGCCGAGCTCCCCGCGGGGGGACTCCACGGGCTGGTACACCTCGCCCGCGGGGACGCGCATGCCCTCGGTCACCATCTTGAAGTGGTGGATGAGGGCCTCCATGGACTCCTCCATGATGTGCCGCACGTACGCCGGGGAGTTGCCGATCCCGTCGGGCCCGACCTCGAGCTTCGCGGGCCAGGCCACCTTCGGGTCCTCGACCATGATCGGGCCCGGCTCCCGGAGCCGCTCCAGGCACTGCTCGACGATCCGCAGGGACTGCCGCATCTCCTCCATCCGGACCTCGTACCGCGCGTAGCAGTCGGCCGCCTGCCGCGTCACCACCTCGAAGTCGTAGGTCTCGTACCCGCAGTAGGGCTCGTCACGCCGCACATCCTTCGGGACGCCCGCCGCCCGGAGGGTGGGGCCGGTGACGCCGAGCGCGATCGCCTCCTCGCCCCCAAGCACCCCCACCCCGACGTTGCGCTCGAGCCAGATCGGGTTGCGGGAGAGGATCCGCTCGTACTCCTCGATCCGGCCGCGGAGCACCCCGCAGAGCTCGCGGATCCGATCCTCGGCCCCCTCGGGCAGGTCCATCACGACGCCCCCGATGCGGATGTAGGCGTGGTTCATCCGCAGGCCCGTCGCCGCCTCGAAGATGTCGAGGATCAGCTCGCGCTCCCGGAACCCGTAGAGCATGACCGAGACCGCCCCGAGCTCCATCCCGCCCGTCGCGAGCCACACGAGGTGGGAGGCGATCCGGTTCAGCTCGCAGAACAGGACCCGCAGGACCTGGGCCCGCGGGGGCGCCTGGATCCCGAGGAGCCGCTCCACGGCCAGGGCGTAGGCGAGCTCGTTGAAGAACGGCGAGAGGTAGTCGGCCCGGGTGACGAACGTCACCCCCTGCTGCCACGTCCGGTGCTCGGTGTTCTTCTCGATCCCGGTGTGCAGGTAGCCGACGATCGGGCGGCAGGAGAGGACCACCTCGCCGTCGAGCTCGAGCAGGAGCCGGAGCACCCCGTGGGTGGAGGGGTGCTGCGGCCCCATGTTCACGATCATCGTCTCCTGGCGGACGCCGAGCTCGCTCACGCCCACCTCCGATCGGCCGGCGGGACGAAGGCCCCCCGGAACCACGTCCGCACCCCGCCCATCTCCTCGTCCTTGCGGAGCGGGTGCCCCTCCCAGTCCTCCGGGAGGAGGATCCGGCGCAGGTCCGGATGCCCCTCGAAGACGATCCCGAACAGGTCGTAGGTCTCGCGCTCGTGCCAGTCCGCGGTCGGGTAGACCCCCACGACGGAGGGCGCCCGAGGGTCGTCCCCCGGCAGCCCCACCTTCACCCGCATCCGGTGCCGGTGCGCGGTCGAGTACAGGTCGTAGCTCAGCCAGAACCGGGGGTCGCGGCCCGGCCAGTCCGTGGCCGTGACCTGGGAGAGGAGGTCGAAGGCGGTCCCGGGGTCGGAGCGCAGCCGCTCCAGGGTGGGGACGAGCTCCTCGCGGGGCGCGACGGCAACGACCTCGCCGCGCGCGAGCACCGTCTCCGGCAGCTCGGCCCGGACCCGCTCGGCGAGCTCCTCCGGCCTCACCGGATCCGGCCCTCCTTGTGGACCTTGGCCTGGAGCTTGAGGATGCCGTACATGAGCATCTCGGGGCGCGGGGGGCACCCCGGCACGTACACGTCCACCGGCACGATCGTGTCCACCCCCTGCACCACGGCGTAGTTCGTGAACATCCCGCCCGCCGAGGCGCACACGCCCATCGAGATCACCCACTTCGGCTCGGGCATCTGGTCGTAGATCTGCCGCAGGACCGGCGCCATCTTCTGCGAGACCCGCCCGGCCACGATCATGAGGTCGGCCTGGCGGGGGGAGGCGCGGAACAGCTCCATCCCCCACCTGGCGAGGTCGTAGTGGCCCGCCCCCGTGGCCATCATCTCGATGGCGCAGCAGGCCAGGCCGAAGGTCGCGGGCCACATGGACTGCTTCCTCGCCCAGCCCACGGCCCGGTCGAGGGTGGTGAGGAGGATCCCCCTGCGCAGCTCGTCCTCCGCCCGCTCGGCCCCGCCCCGCTCGCCGAGCTCCACGCCCGGGATCCGCTCAACCGGCACGGCGCACCTCCGGATCGGCCGGGACCGCGCGGGCCTCCGCGGCCCAGTCGAGCCCGCCCCCGCGCCACACGTACACGTAGGCGACCAGCACGAGGGCGAGGAAGACCGCCATCTCCACGAGGCCGAACAGGCCGAGCTCGCGGGCGGCGACGGCCCACGGGAAGAGGAACACCACCTCCACGTCGAAGATGATGAACAGCATCGCCACGAGGTAGAAGCGGACGCTGAAGCGCTCCCCCTCCGGGAGCCGGAGCGGCTCGATCCCGCACTCGTAGGGGGCGAGCTTCGCCGGCGTGGGCCTCGAGGGACGCAGCAGCGAGGACGCCGCGAGCGAGCCCACCGCGAACAGCAGCGCGAGGGCGAACAGGATGGCGATCGGCAGGTACTCGGCCAGCATCCCGCGCATCCTACCCCTCCCGTCTCACCCCACCGGGGCGAGCCGCTCGAAGGCCGCGATGATGCGGTCCTGCAGGTCCCCCTTCCTGCCGTCGGTGAGGTTCGCGAGCAGGCGCATGGCGAAGCGCATCACCGAACGGTTCGGCAGCAGGTACCGCGTGGACCACCGCATGAACCCCGGGAACCCGATGAGGTGGGCGAACCACGTCCCGTGCCAGAAGTAGCGGGCGTAGCGGTCCCGGAGCACGGCCGGGTACTGCTGGGCGATCGCCGGACGCCCCCGGGCGAGCGCCTCGTGGAGGAGCTCGGCCGCCACCTCGCCGGACTCGAGCGCGTAGGCGATCCCCTCCCCGTTGAAGGGGTTCACGAGGCCCGCCGCGTCCCCCACGAGGAGCATGCCCGGCACCGCGGCCGGTCGGCGCGAGCCGCCCATCGGCAGCGGGCCCGAGCGCACGGGCCCGATGGCCGTCTCCTCCGAGATCCCCCACTCCGGGGGGAGCATCGCCGCGAAGGCCGCGTACAGCCGCTTCGCGGAGAGGTCCCGGAAGCCCCGGAACGTGCTGAGCAGGCCGGCCCCGACGTTCACCGTCCCGTCCGGCAGCGGGAACAGCCACCCGTACCCCGGCAGGATCGCCCCGTCCTCCCGCAGGTCGAGCCAGGACTCGAGCCACGGGCCGGGGTGGCGATCGATCCGGTGGTACCGACGGGCCGCGATGCCCAGGGGCCGGCGCTCGTCCCGGACCACGCCGACCTGGAGCCCCAGCTTGGAGGGGGCGCCGTCCGCCGCGACCACCCACCGCGCGCGGACCTCGAAGGGGTCGGCGTCCCGCTCCTCGGCCGGGCGGGCGAGCACGCCCCGCACCCAGCCGTCCTCCAGGAGGGGACCGACGGCCTCGGTGCGCTCGCGGATCCGGGCCCCCGCCCGCTCGGCGCGGCGGGCGAGCAGCGCGTCCAGGTCCGCCCGGGTGCGCACGAGCCCGTAGTCGGGGAAGTCGCGGAGCCGGGGCCAGGGCAGCTCGAGCACGGTGCGACGCGAGTACACCCGCAGCCCCCGGACCCGCTCGAACCCGGGATCGGACGTGTCGATCCCCATCCGGAGCAGCGCGCGGACGCTCCGAGGCGTGAGCCCGTCGCCGCACACCTTCTCCCGCGGGAAGGGCGAGCGCTCCAGCACGGTCACGTCCACGCCGTGCCGCGCCAGGTGGTACGCGGTCGCCGCGCCGGCGGGGCCGGCGCCCACCACGAGCACGTCGGTCTCGATCGCTGCGCTCCGCTCCGGCACCGTCCCTCACCTCGCTCTCGGGCCGCTTGTGAAAGCCTTCACGAGCGATGGTACCCGAAGCCATGGCGAGCCGTGGCCTCAGCCGCGCGCATGGTCCCAGGGTAGGAGCTCGCTCGGCTCAACCCGCAGGAACGCGAGGTCGTGCACCTGCTCGGCGAACCGGGCGAAACCGTCGCCCGCGAGCAGCGGTCGGTACTTCTCGTGCCAGGCGGACATGGGGCGCCGCATCGCCGGATCCTCCGCCCGGAGGCGCTCGGCCAGGCCCCGGATGGTGACGCCCGCGATCTCGGTCCAGGCCCGGCCCACGTCGATGGTGAGGGCCACCCGGGGGTCGAGCCCGGCGTTGCGGAAGGTCCGGCTCCCCCGCCGGGTCGAGACGTACAGGGCGTCCTCGAGCCAGACGAACCACAGCGGCACCACGTGGGGCGAGCCGTCCGGATCCAGGGTCGCCACGGAGACGACCGGCAGCCCGCCGAACAGGCGTCTGGCCGCGGGCACGTCCATCCCTCAGCCCCCCGCCGGTCGGAGCGCCTCCGCCAGGGCCCGCAGGACCCCGATCGCCTCCGGCTCACCCCCCGAGCCGTCCAGCGCGGCCAGACCCTCCTCCAGGAGGGACCCCGCGCGCTCGAGGGCCCCGGGCGCCGCGCAGCCGTCGGCCAGGTCGTCCCGGAGCTGGAAGGCCTCGCCCACCGCCCGCCCGTAGGCGCCGAGGGCCTCCTCGAGGGGCGCCGGGGCCCCCGCCAGGGCCGCGCCGATCCGGAGCGGCCCCTCGGCCGTGTACGCGGCGGTCTTCAGACGGGCCACGTGCTCGGCCGCGGCGAGGTCCGTCGCCGCCCCCGCGACGTCGAGGTACTGGCCGGCGGCCATCGCCAGGCGCATCCGGTCGAAACGCTCCAGGGCCCGCTCGAGCGCGGGGGCAGGGAAGCCGGAGTGACGCAGGAGGGACTCGGCGAGGACCGCCGCGAGGTCCCCGACGAGGATCGCCGCCGACCGGCCCCGCGCCGGCGAGCCGAGGAGCCGGGCGGTCCGCTCGTGCGTCGTCTCCACGCCCCGGCGCTGCGCGGCCTCGTCCATGACGTCGTCGTGGACGAGGGCGAAGGTGTGGAGCAGCTCGAGGGCCGCCGACGCCCGCACGATCGCCTCCCCCTCGGCGCCGCCGGCCGCGCGGTAGCCGAGGTAGCAGAAGGTCGGGCGCAGGCGCTTGCCCCCCGCCGCGACGAGGCGCTCGAGCTCCTCGGCGAGGAAGCCGGCCCTCGGATCCAGCTCCTCCAGGGCCGCGCGGGCCGCGGCGAGCTCGGCCCGGAGCGCCCCGTCCACGCGGGAGCGCAGCCCCCGCAGGAGGGGGGATCCGAACGCGCCCGCGACCCCGACGGCCTCCACCGGCCGAAGTATCGCAGCGGCGGCCCGGTCCCGCGACGAGCGTCTCGCTGCTACGCTTCCGGGGCCCGAGGATGGATCGCTTCCGCCGTCTCGCCGTCGCCACCGCCGCCACCACGGTGGTGCTGTTCACCGCCGGGGGCCTCGTGCGGGGCACCGGCTCGGGGCTCGGGTGCTCGACCTGGCCCGCCTGCGAGCCGGGGACGCTGTTCCCCACGGGGACGATCCACGGGCTCATCGAGTTCGGGCACCGGGCCCTCGCCTTCCTCGTGCTCGTGCTCACCGCAGCCTGCGCGATCGTGGCCTGGCGCGAGCGGCGGGCCGATCGCCGCGTCCTCGCGCTCGCCCTCGCCGCCTTCCCCCTCGTTCTCCTCCAGTCCGCCCTCGGCGGCGTGGTCGTCCTCACGGAGCTCCACCCCTGGTGGGTGACGGCGCACTTCGTGGCCGCCCTGCTGCTCATCGCCGACGTGACCGCGATGGCCGTCCTCGCCCTCGGGACGACCGGGCTGGCCCGCGGCGCCCCCGGCTTCCGCCGCTCCGCGACGCTCGCGCTCGCGTCCACCGGCGCGCTCCTGCTCGTCGGCACCTACATCCGGGCCAAGGGCCCCGGCTACGGCATCGTCTTCCCCGACTGGCCGCTCATGAACGGGCGGCTCGTCCCCACCCTCGGCGGGGTCACGACCCCGATGTTCCTGCACCGGGTCCTCGCGCTCGCCTCGTTCCTCCTCGTGCTGTGGACCCTGATCCGGGCCCGCGCGATCCGGCCCCGCTCGCCCGTGCTCGTCTCGCTCTCCACGTGGGCCGCGGTCCTGTTCATGGCCCAGATCCTGGTGGGAGCGGCCAACGTCTGGACCAGGCTGCGGCCCTGGGCGGTGGTCCTGCACGTGGCCTTCGCCGTGCTCGTCTGGACGGCCCTCGTCGCGCTCGCGGCGGCGGGTGGGGGCGCCGGACCGGGCGGGGACGAGCAGGCGCGCCTCGCGCGCTCCAACGGCCACCGGCGCTCCCTGCGGCGGGTGGGCGCGGCCTACCTCGCGCTCACGAAGCCGCGGATCATCCTCCTGCTGCTCGCAACGACCGTGCCCGCGATGCTCCTCGCCCGACGGGGGCTCCCTCCGCTCGGGCTCACCCTGGCCACCCTGGTGGGCGGCGCCGTGGCGGCGGGCGCGGCGAACGCGATCAACTGCTACCTGGACCGGGACATCGACGCGGTGATGCGCCGGACCCGGTCGCGGCCGCTCCCCGCCCACGAGATCGAGCCGGAGCGGGCCCTCGGGTTCGGGTACGTGCTCGCGGCGGGGTCGTTCCTGCTCCTCGCCACCACGGTGAACGTGCTCGCGGCGACCCTGGCCCTCTCGGCGATCGCCTTCTACGTCTTCGTCTACACGATGTGGCTGAAGCGCACGACCGACCAGAACATCGTGATCGGGGGCGCCGCCGGCGCGATCCCGGCCCTCGTGGGCTGGGCGGCCGTCACCGGGGGCCTGGCGGCGCCGGCCTGGATCCTGTTCGCCGTCGTCTTCGTCTGGACCCCGCCCCACTTCTGGGCGCTCGCTATGCGCTACGCGCGCGACTACCAGGCGGCGGGCGTCCCCATGCTGCCGGCGGTGCGGGGCGAGGCCGAGACCCGCCGACAGATCCTCCTGTACTCGCTCGCCCTGTTCGGCACGACGCTCCTGCTCGTCCCCATCGCGGGGATGGGGGTGCTCTACACCGTCACGGCGGTGGTGCTCGGCGGGATCTTCGTGTGGCGGGCCCTGCGCCTGTGGCGCTCGGGCGCGCCGGCCGAGTCGCTCCGCCTGTACCGGTTCTCCATCCTGTACCTCGGCCTGCTCTTCGCCGCGGTCGCCGCGGACGCGCTCGTCCGGCTCCCGTGACCCTCAGTCGCTCGCGCGGGCGATGAGCTCGCGCAGGGTCGCCGCGTCGAGCGCGCCGAGCGCGCGGAACCGCATCTCGCCGCCGGCGTCCACCACCACGGTGGCGGGCAGGAACGGCACCCCGAACCGGTACGCGATCGCGCCCGAGGGGTCGGGGAGGCTCGGGTAGCGGACCCCGAACTCCTCGATCCAGGCGCGGGCCGCCGCGGCGTCGTCCCGGAGGTTCACCCCGATGAACACCGCGCCGTCGGGCCCCTGCTCGGCGTGGACCGCGGAGAGGGCCGGCTGCTCCCGACGACAGGGCCCGCACCAGGTCGCCCAGAAGTTCACGACGACCACGCGGCCTGCGTAGTCGTCCGGCTCGAGCCGGTCGCCCTGGAGCGTCTCGCCCCGTAGCTCGGGCATCCGGCCCGAGATCTCCACGATCCGCTCCGCGCCAGCCCCGCTCGAGCACGCCACCAGGAGCGCGAGGATCGGGATCAGACGTCGGGCGCCCACGCGCCCCATCATCCCAGCGAGCTACGCGCCCGTCGCGCCCGTGGCGCCGGTGGGTCCCGTTCCGCCGCCCGAGACCACGACGACGCCGTTCATGTTCGGGTGGACGTCGCAGTGGAAGTAGTACTCGCCCGCCGGGAGCGGCGGGACCACGTACTCGATCCTCGCCGGGCCGGTGATGAGCTCGCCCTTGAACAGGACCTCCGCGAGCGTGTCGTCAGCGTAGATCGCGATGTTGTGCTGCACGCCCGCGTCCTGGTTGTCGAAGGCGATCGTGACCGGGGTCTCGGCCGGGAGCTCCAGGCGGTCGGTGTCGAAGGCGATGCCCTGGGCCTTGACCTCGATCCTCGGCCCGGCGGCCCCGCCGCCTGCGCCCCCCTCCCCCACGGCACCGCCGGCGGTGACGGCCACGGCCAGCCCCCCGGCGAGCATCGCCACGCCCGCCACGGCGCCGACGAGGCCGGCGAGGCTCCCCAGGCCGACGGCGCGTCGGCCCGCGACCACCGCCGCGAGCACCACGATCGCGAGCGCCGTGACGAGCGCCGTCGCGGTGGCCGCCGTCTTGGAGACGGAGAGCAGGATCCGGGAGAACCCGAGGAGCACGAGGCCGATGGCGACGAGCAGACCCACCGGCACGAGCACCGGCAGCAGGAGGCGGTCGCGCGTCGTCGTCCTCACGGCCGGCTCAACCTCGCTCGCACGTCGCGCTCGAGCCCCGAGAGGCTCACCGTGTCGAACCCCTCGCGGGCGTCACGCGCGAACCACCGGAACCAGATCGCGGCGATGAACCCCCACAGGATGAGCCCCCCGCCGAGCTTCATCACGAGCCCCGCGATGAGCTGGTCCTCGAGCGCGTCGAGCCCCCACAGCCGGGGGAACGTGGCGTAGATGGGGTACAGGGGGCTGCGCCCGAAGGTGAGGAACGAGGCCGGGATCGTCGGCGCGAGGGACTGCAGGAACAGGTACGCCATCTGCCCGGGGGGCGAGAGGGCCGGCAGCTCCGGCAGGGGCGACATCACCGGCCACCACATCAGCAGGCTCGTCCCCACGATGAGGACGTGGAGGTTGAAGTGCAGAAAGCCCGAGCGCACCGAGGCCTCCACCACCGCCGGCCAGTGGGTGAGCAGGAGCATGGCGTTGAACACCACGAGGGCCACCACCGGGCGCACGAGGAAGCGGAAGGCCGCCCCCGCGAAGCGGAGCCGCAGGAAGCCGCGCCACATCACCGCCGGGATCCCGGCGATCAACAGCGGCGGCGCGATGAGCGTGTACACGGTGTGCTGGACCATGTGGACCGCGTACAGGCGCTGCTCGGCGAGGTCGTGCACCGGCCACGTGGAGACGAGGAACACGAGGAACATGCCCACGGAGAACAACCGGCGGCGACGGCGCACGTCGGCCGCATCCGCCCACCCCCCGTCGGCCAGCCGGTGCGCGGCGACGAGGTAGGCCCCCCAGATCCCCCCGAGGATGAGCACGACGTCCGGGTGCAGATGGAAGCTCGGCATCCCTACCCCGCGAAGGTCCGGAACATCAGCAGGACGGCCATGTACAGCGTGAGGGCCCCCGCGAGCCCCATCACGAAGAACCGGGCGTACGTGCGGCTGTCGAAGCGCAGGTGCATGTACCACAGCACGACGAGGGAGAACTTCACCAGGGCGAAGAGGAACAGGAGCGGGATGAGCAGCCCGTGCTCGTGGACCCAGTCCACGTAGTAGACGGCCACCTCCAGGGCCGTCACGACCGCGAGCACCACCGCGACCCGCACGTACTCGCGCGGGCTCGGGTGCCGCACGACCCGCCCCCGCGCGGGCGCGACGCCGGTCCGCTCGGTCCGCTCCACCGACCCCCTCCTACGGTCCCGTCGGGATGAGGTACACGATCGTGAAGATCACGATCCAGACGATGTCCACGAAGTGCCAGTACAGCCCCACGAGCTCGACCGTCATGGCCTGCGCCTGCGTGATCCGCCCGAGCAGGGAGAGCGCGACGAGCGAGAGGAGCATGAGGATCCCGATCGTGACGTGCGCCCCGTGGAAGCCCGTGAGCACGTAGAAGGTCGTGCCGAACAGGTTCGTCGTGAGGCCGAGGCCCTCGCGGTAGAAGGTGGTGAACTCGTACACCTGGCCGCCCACGAAGGTCATCCCGAGCAGCGCGGTGGCGAGGAGCCACAGGCGCATCCGCGCCGCGTCCCCCCGCTGGATCGCGGCGAGGGCGAGCACCATCGTGAGGGAGCTCGCGAGGAGCACGAAGGACGAGACCGAGGTGTAGGGGATGTCGAACACGTCGCTCGGGTACGGCCCGACGACGCTCCGGCCCCGGTACACCACGTAGGTCGTGATGAGCGCCCCGAACAGGAGCACGTCGGAGGCGAGGAAGATCCACATCGCGAGCTTCGCGTTGGGCAGGCCCGTGCTCGTGGCCTCGTGCTCGCTCTCGTAGGTGTGGACCAGGGCCGCGTCGGCCATCTCAGGCCTCCCCCGGCTCGACCGACGGCTCGAGGGCCCAGCCGTAGAGCCCAGCGAGCAGCACCACGGCCCCGGCCACCGCGAGCCACCACGTGAAGATCAGCCCGTAGCCGAGGACGAACAACCCGAGCGAGGCCACGAAGGGGTAGTACGACGGCGAGGGCAGGTGGAGCCCGTGGGGCTCGCCGGCGTGCTCGCCCGATCCGCCGGCGCCCCCGGCCGGCACCCGGACGAGCCGCCCGTCCTCGGTCTCGGCGTACTTGCGGTGCCAGGCCTCGTCGAGGGCGTGGACGGTGGGGATCTCATCGAAGTTGTGCTCGGGCGGCGGCGAGCTCGTGAGCCACTCCAGGGTCCGCCCGTCCCAGGGATCGGCCTCCTCGCCCCGGGGCTTGCGCTGAGTGATCGCCACGTTGGCCAGGAACACGAGGACCCCGACGGCGATGGTGAACGCGCCGATCGTGGACACGAGGTTCCAGAACCCCAGGCCGAGCTCGGCCGGGTAGGTCTGGATCCGCCGCGGCATCCCCTGGAGCCCGAGCACGTGCATCGGCCCGAAGGCGAGGTTGAACCCCACGAGCTGGACCCAGAAGTGGACCTTGCCCAGGGCCTCGTTCAGGCGCCGCCCGAAGACCTTCGGCCACCAGTAGTACGTGCCCGCGAACAGGCCGAAGATCGCGCCGCCGAAGAGCACGTAGTGGAAGTGGGCCACCACGTAGTACGTGTCCGTCTGCTGGTAGTCCGAGGGCACGATGGAGTGGGTCACCCCCGAGAGCCCGCCGATCACGAACATCGAGACGAAGCCGATCGCGAACAGCATGGGCGTGGGGAACGTGAGGTCCCCCCGCCACATCGTCCCCAGCCAGTTGAAGATCTTCACGCCCGTCGGGATGGCGATGATGATCGTGGCGATGCCGAAGGCGGTGTTCGCGATGGGCCCGAGCCCCACCGCGTACATGTGGTGGACCCACACGCCGAACCCGATGAAGCCGATGGCGATGCCGCTGAAGACCACGAACTGGTAGCCGAACAGGGGCTTGCGGCTGAACACCGGCAGGACCTCCGAGACGATGCCCATCGCCGGCAGGATGAGGATGTACACCTCGGGGTGCCCGAACAGCCAGAACAGGTGCTGCCACAGCACCGGGTCGCCCCCCGCCACCGGGTCGAAGAAGTGGGTCCCGAAGCGCTTATCGAACAGGAGCTCCACGAGGGCCACGGTGATGATCGGCAGGGAGAAGATGAGCAGGAACTGGACCACGAGGCTCATCCACACGAACACCGGCATCCGGAACAGCGTCATGCCTGGCGCCCGCATGTTGAGGATCGTGACCGCGAGGTTCACGGCCGAGACCGTGGAGGCCACCCCGGCGAGCAGGAGCCCCACGGCGTAGAAGGTCATGCCCCTCGTCGGGTCCAGCACGGAGTTCGGCGCGTACCCGAACCACCCGCCGTTCGGCGCCCCCCCCAGGAACCAGCTCGAGTACGTGAAGATCCCCGAGAACAGGAACACCCAGTAGCTGAAGGCGTTCAGCCGGGGGAAGGCCACGTCCCGGGCCCCGATCATGAGCGGCACGAGGTAGTTGATGAACGCCGCCGACAGCGGCATCACCACGAAGAACACCATGGTGATGCCGTGCATCGTGAAGACCTCGTTGTACACCGAGGGCGAGAGCAGGTGCTGGTTCGGCTGCGCGAGCTGGAGCCGGATCAGCAGGGCCTCCACCCCGCCCACGAGGAAGAAGGCGAAGGCCGTGACCCCGTAGAGGATCCCGATCTTCTTGTGGTCGACCGTGGTCACCCAGCTCCAGAACCCCGTCGTGGCCCGGGGTCGGCGCAGGAGACCGCGGGGGACCGCCTCCACCGGTACGCTCACGCTCGCCATCCGTCTCCCCCCACCGCGATCCGCATCAGGTCAGGCTCTGCAGGTAGGCGACCAGCGCCCGGATCTCCTCGGGCGTCAGGCCGTAGTCGGGCATCCACGAACCCTGCTTCACCGCGGCCGGATCGTCCAGCCACCGGGCGAGGGCCTCCGCATCGTCGGTGCGCAGCCAGCACCCCGCGAAGCACTCGCGGCTGGCGAAGTGCGTGAGGTCCGGGCCGCCGTTCGCGGTGAGCGGGTTCCCGTTCGCGTCCTTCAGCCCCCCGATCGCGTGGCACGCGATGCACTGGCCGTTCAGGAACACGTCCATCCCCTGGGCGGCCAGGCTCCCCGGCTCCGGCATCACCGCGTCCGCCTGCTGGTTCCGCACCCAGGCCTCGTACTCGTCCGGCTCGTGGGCGACCACGACGAAGCGCATGTAGGCGTGGGAGAGGCCGCAGAACTCCTTGCACTGCCCCCAGTACCGCCCCGGCCGGTCGGCCTGGATCGTCAGGGTGTTCGTCATCCCGGGGATCACGTCCTGGGTGCCGGCGAGCTCCGGGACCCAGAACGAGTGGATCACGGCGTCCCCGACGGCGGCGGGCGGCGCGCCCTCCGGCGGGCCGGGCTGGCAGCTCGAGGGGATCGGCTGCCTCCCGTACCCCAGGCCCACCGAGCAGAGGGTGAGCACGACCGGCCTGCCCACGGGGATGTGGAGCTCGTTCGCGGTCACGATGCCCTCGTTCGGGTACTCGAACTCCCACCACCACTGGTGGGCGAGGACGTTCACCTCGAGCACGTTCCCCTCGGGCCGCCTGGCGAGGTCGAAGATCGTGGTGACCGTGGGGACCGCCACCCCGGCGAGGATGAGCGCTGGCAGGATCGTCCAGGCGATCTCGAGGCGGTTGTTGCCGTGGATCTGGGGCGGCGTGCCCGCCGGACGGCCCTTGCGCCGGCGGTACCGGATCACGAACCAGACCAGCAGCCCCTCGACGACCACGAAGATCCCGACGGCCACCCAGAAGACGGGGACGAACAGGTCGTAGGACTTCCGGGCGTACGGCCCCTGGGGGTTCAGGGCGTCCTGCTGGGCCCCGGAGACGCAGGCGGAGGCCAGCACGGCCAGGCCCACGAGGGCCGTGACCACGCGTGTCCCCTTCCTCAAGGCTCCGCCTCTCCTCTCCCGAGCCCGCTCGGCCGAAGCGGCCGGGAGCCTAGCACGGTCCGGCCCGCGCGCGACAACCAGGGGCTCAGGTGGCGTACGAGTGCAGGCCGACGATCCACAGGTTCACCGCATAGTACGTGACGAGGAGCGAGACGAACCCGACGAGGGCGATCACCGCGGCCCGTCGTCCGCTCCACCCCACCGTGGCCCGGGCGTGCAGGTACCCGGCGAAGATCACCCAGGTCACGAAGGACCAGGTCTCCTTGGGGTCCCAGCCCCAGTAGCGGCCCCACGCGCGCTCCGCCCAGATCGCGCCGGTGATGATCCCGAAGGTCCAGATGGGGAACCCGAACGCGATGGTCCGGTGCGCGAGGCGATCGAGCACCGCCGCCGGGGGCAGGATCCCCCGCCCCGCGGGCAGGGCCTCACCGGCGATCGCCTCCGTCGCCACCCCCGCCTCGGCCGCCTCCTCGAGGTCGACCCCGCCGCCCGCGATCGGCCGCAGCCGGGCGGCACGACGACGCTCGCCCGCCTCCTTCACCAGGTACAGGACCGTGAACACCCCTCCCAGGGCGAGCAGGGCCGAGCTCACGATCATCGAGCCCACGTGGACCTGCCGCCAGTAGGAGTTCAGCGCCGGCACGAGGGGCGCCGGGCCCACGTGCAGGAACAGGGCCGCCACCGCCATCGTGATCACGACGAAGGCGAGCACGAACCCCCCCACCGTCCGCACCCCGGCGCGCCCCTCCACCAGGACGAGGTGGGCCAGGACCACGAGGAGGGAGAGCACGAGGGAGTACTCGTACATGTTGCCCAGGGGGATCCGGTCGGCGGCGAGCCCCCGGGCGACGACCGAGACGAGGTGCGCGAGGGCGCCCGCACCCATGAGGGCGACGGAGAGGGCCCAGATCGGACGGCGCCGGAAGGCGAGGTGGTGGAAGGCGGCGAGCATCGCCGCGAGGTACACCACGAAGGCCACGGTGAAGGCGTCCGTGGAGATCCGAGCCGCGGCGCCGCCGGTCACGACCCCACCCGGCTCGCGGAGGCCCGCTCGAGGTCGCGGACGAGGCGGGCGAACTCCTCCTCGAACCGGCTCCCCCGCTGCAACGCGAATCCCCCCACCTTCAGGACGGCGCCCGCTCCGTCGGGCTCGGCCCTCACCCACACCTTCCGCCGCGTGGAGGACAGGGCGGGCAGCAGACCGACGAGCATCAGGATAGCCGCGACGAGGACGATCCACATCCCTCGGTCGCGGGCCACCGTGAGCACCGTGTACCGGCGGAGCTCAGGGAAGCTCACCGTGATCCCGCGGCCGAGGTCCACGGTCCGCCCGGCCCCGAGCACGCCCGAGCCGATCCGCCGCATCGCCGTCGTATCCAGGGTCGAGACGCTCTGGACGAGGTCCGCGCGGAGGTCCCCCTCGAAGGCCTCCCAGGTCATCACCGGGGCGTAGGCCACGATCATCGGCATCACCTGGCCGGTCTCGAGGAGCGAAAGGAGCCCCCGGGAGTCCGGCCACAGCTCGAAGCGGATCCCCACCTGGGGGCGCAGGGACGGGAGCTTCACGACGCACCGCCAGGGGACCTGGAGGGGGCTCATCCCCTCGGGCACGTCGCCCTGCTCGCAGACCACGGGCCCGTCGAAGATGGGCTCGCCGTCGCGCTCCACCCGGACCACCGGCGCCCACCCGTAGCCGAACTGGTAGAAGCGCACGCCCTGCACCTCGGCGGGCTCGTTCACCCGGATCTCCACCCGCCGGAGGAACCGCCCATCGGCGCCGAAGAGGGTCGCCCGGGTCACGAAGTCCCTCGGCTGGCCCGTCGGACGGTAGGACGCCTCGAAGTCGTCCACCCTGATCCGGACCCCCGTGTGGTCCTCCCCGAAGTACCGCCCCTCGCGGATCTGCCCGTCGTAGTTCGCGTGGGCCTCGGTCCAGGTCTGGCCCTCCACGATCACGGCCTGGCCGCTGAACCCCGTTCCCTTGCCCCAGGCCACCCCGGCGAGGAGCAGGAGGATCGCCGAGTGGAACAGGAGGCTCCCGCCCTCCCGGGCGAGGCCCTTGTCGGCGGCGAGGGCCCACCCCTCGCCGGGCGCCCGGACCCGGAACCACCGCCGCCGGAGCACCCGCCGGGCGCCCAGGATGGCGCGCTCTGGCGGGACCGGGACCTGCAGCTCCGCGTAGTGGCGCATCGACCCGAGCTCCCGGGCGGCGGTCGGTCTCGCGAGGACGTTGCGCAGGAACGCGCGGGTCCGGGGGACGAGGCACCCCACGAGAGAGACGAGCAGCAGGCTGTAGAGCAGGGTGAACCACCAGGACCCGTAGACGTCGAACAGGCCGAGCTGCTCGAAGATCCGGGCGCGGAGCGGGTGCTCCCGGAAGGTGGCCGCGATCCTCGCGTCGGCCACCCCGACCTGGGGCACGAGGGACCCCGCCACCGCCCCGAGCCCGACGAGCAGGAGCAGCACGAGGGCGGTCCGCATCGAGCGCAGCGAGCGCCAGACGAACGCCGCCGAGCGGCCCACCGAGGAGACCCACGCCCCCACCGGGTTCGCCTTCGATCGGTCCACGGCTAGATCGGGGGCTGGAAGCGGGAGATCCAGCGGAGCACGGGGCCGAGCGCCCGGGTCCAGGCGCCCGTCAGCATGAGCAGGCCGATCACCACCATCACCCCGCCCGAGACCCCGGCGACGGCCCGGTAGGAGCGGCGGAGCGCCCCGAGGGCGCCGAGGAGCCGGCGCACACCCACGCCGACGAGCAGGAAGGGCAGGCCGAGGCCGGCGGAGTAGCTGAGGAGCAGGAGCGCCCCCCGCGCCGAGCCGCCCTGGGCCGCCGCGATCGCGAGGACCCCGGCGAGGACCGGCCCGATGCACGGCGTCCACCCCGCGCCGAAGGCGACCCCGAGGGGGAAGGCCCAGGCCGGACCGGGCCGCACCCGCGCGAGGAGTGGCCGCCGCTCCGCGTAGAGGGCGGTCCCGCCCACCTGGAGGGCCTCGAGGAGGAGCAGCCCCCCGAAGACGGCGACGAGCAGGCCCGCCACGCGCGTGCCGACGGGCGAGCGCAGCACCTCGGTCGCCGCCCCGGTGAAGGCGCCGAGCAGCGTGAAGACCGTGGCGAAGCCCGCGATGAACAGGAGGATCGGGGCGAGCTGGCGGCGCCCCCGCTCCTCAGGCGGCGCCCCGCCTGCCACGAACGACAGGTAGCCGGGGACGAGGGGGAACACGCAGGGCGAGGCGAAGGAGACGACGCCCGCCGCGAAGGCCAGGGCCGGGGCCCACCAGGAGGCGAGCCCGCGCTCGACGAGATCGGCGAGGACCGGATCCACGTGGGCCAGTGTAGGCGCCCGCGGGGTTGCGAAGGCCCCGGCCGGTGTACAGTGTGACCCGTCTCGTGAACGCGTTCACGAGCGGCGCGTCCGGGCTCGCTCCGGGCGCATCGCTATAATCGCGCGGCCGGTGAGGGGGAACGACGGAGGGATGAGGCCCGCATGAGGCAACGGCTCCAGAGGCTCCGGGAACGGGCCGAGCCGTTCGTCCGGGACTTCGAGTGGACGTGGACGAAGGCGGTCCTGTTCTCCGTCGCCTTCGTGTTCTACCTGCTCATCACGGCCGTCGTGCTCCCCTCGTTCTGGATGTACTTCGCCGAGCAGAAGCTCGGCTGGGGCGGCCCGACCGACCTCGAGGCCTTCCTCGAGGCGCCGCTCTCGAAGGAGGGCCTCATCGAGCTCCGCGACGCGATCGCCATGGGCCTCACCACCGGCCCCATCGTGACGGCGATGGTCGTGGCCGTCGTGATGCAGAACTGGCGGCGGAAGCTGCGCGGCACCTCCGCCGAGCGCCCGACCGGGGGGTACCGCTGATGCCCTTCACGAAGACCGAGGTCGACATCCACACCGACTACGTGGTCCAGGCGGTGGACCCCGGCTGGCTCGCGCAGGGCGTCAGGTCCCCGAAGCACCTGATGCTCGACCCGGATAACTGCATCCTCTGCCGGGCCTGCGAGGACGTTTGCCCTTGGAACTGCATCTACATGATGTCCCCGGAGATCGTGGAGGGCGCCGCCGATCCCGCCACCACCGCCGAGGTGGAGGGCGCCTACGCGGTCTTCGTGGTGGACGACAACGCGTGCACCCGCTGCTCGGTGTGCGTCGAGCGCTGCCCCACGGACACCCTGTACTATGCGCGCCTGCCGGAGGGCTCGGCGGGTCGTCGCACCATGGCCGCCGTGCCCACCTCGCAGAGGGCCGACGTCAAGGAGACCGAACGCCTGTGAAGCTGAAGCCGCCCGCACCCGGTGCCGTCTTCGACCGGTTCCGCGAGACCGAGGTCTGGAAGTCGATCTTCCGACCGGGGTCGATCTTCCGCAAGGGGTACAAGGACACCTCGCGCGACCGCGCCCTGGCGACGATGAACAACGTCCTGTACCACCTGCACCCGGTGAAGGTGAAGCGCCACGGGCTGAAGCTCACCTACACGTTCTGCCTCGGGGGCCTGTCGTTCTTCCTGTTCATCCTGCTCACGGTGACCGGGATCTACCTGATGTTCTTCTACCGGCCCATGGCGGAGCTCGGCGGCGCCCAGGCCTACACGGACATGCAGAACATCCGCACCTCGGTCTTCCTCGGGGACCTCGTGCGGAACCTGCACCGGTGGGGCGCCCACCTCATGGTGTTCTCGGTCACGCTCCACATGGCGCGGGTCTTCTACACCGGCGCGTACAAGCCGCCGCGGGAGTTCAACTGGGTGGTCGGCGTGGTGCTCCTGTTCCTCACGCTCGGCCTGTCCTTCACCGGGTACCTCCTGCCCTGGGACCAGCTCGCGATCTGGGCGGTGACCGTGGGGACCTCCCTCGCCGGGTACTCGCCCTTCATCGCCAAGCAGGCCAACTTCCTGCTCCTCGGCGGCGTCGTGGTCGGACCGGAGACCCTGCTCCGCTGGTACGTCCTGCACGTCCTCGCGCTCCCCTTCGTGCTCGTGATCTTCCTCGCGGTGCACTTCTGGAGGATCCGCAAGGACGGCGGGATCTCGGGACCGCTGTGAGAGGCTGAGGATGGCGCGAGAGGACACCCCGCTCGACCAGGAGACCTTCGACCGGGTCCTCGAGGAGGAGCTGGCCAAGGGGACGAACCGGCGCGTCGCCGAGGGTCGCGCGCGCTCGGCCGCCGTCCGCGCCTACCGGGCCAAGCAGGGCGGTGACGCTCCGCCCGCGCAGCCGGCTCCGGCGCAGGCCGCTCAGGCCCCGGCTCCCGCGGCCACCCTGGCCGCTGCGGCGGCGGCACCCGCTCCGGCCCCGGCTCCGGCGGCTCCGGCTGCTGCGGCGGCGCCCGCTCCGGCCCCGGCTGCCGCTCCGGCCCCGGTCGCCGCGGCGGTGGCGGTCGCCCCGGCGCGCCAGGCCCCACCGCCCACGGGGAACGTGCCCGAGCCCAAGCGGGGCGCCCCCGAGAAGCACCGGCTCCTCGCGCTCGTGCCCCCCGAGGGCATCCAGCGCGTCGAGCGGGAGCAGGGCGACCGCGTGAACGTCTGGCCCCACCTGCTGCTCGAGGAGTTCATCGCGCTCCTCGTGCTGTTCGCGGGGATGCTCCTCTTCTCCACCTTCGTGAACGCCCCCCTGCGGGAGCTCGCGAACCCGAACCTGACGCCGAACCCGTCCAAGGCGCCCTGGTACTTCCTGGGCCTGCAGGAGCTCCTGCGGTACTTCCACCCGCTCGTGGCGGGCATCACGATCCCGACGTTCATCCTCGTCGGGCTCGCCGCGATCCCCTACGTGGACCGCAACCCGAGCACGAAGCCCGGGGACCGCAAGATCGCGATCACGCTGTTCACGATGCTCTTCATGTTCGGCGCGACGCTCACGATCATCGGCTCGTTCTTCCGCGGCACGGGCTACAACTGGGTCTGGCCGTGGGCCCAGGGGGTGTTCTTCGAGCTATGAGCCCCGTCGTCGCCATCTCCAGCGGGGTCCTCGCCGCGATCGTCGCGGTGATCGTCGTGGACCTGTTCGCCATCGTCTTCGGCCTGTCCTTCGTGCGGGCCCGCCGCGCCGAGCGCGCCGGAGCGGGCGCCCCGGCCGGCGGCGCGAAGCCCGTGTCCCGCCGGGACTTCTTCCGCCGGTCCCTCCTCGCCTCCCTGGGGGTCTTCGCCGCCCAGTTCGGCGGGGGCACGGTCGCGTTCCTCTGGCCGAACCTGAAGGGCGGCTTCGGCTCCGTCATCAACGCGGGCAAGCTGGAGGACATCAAGGCCGCCATCGCCTCGAGCGGCGAGCCCTACTACGTCGGCGCCGGGCGGTTCTACATCGTGCCCTACGAGGGCAAGCCCAGCCCCGAGGCCGACTACGCGGCGGAGGGCGTCACGGCTCAGGGGATCATGCCCCTGTACCAGCGGTGCGTGCACCTCGGTTGCCGGGTCCCCTTCTGCAAGCAGTCGCAGTGGTTCGAGTGCCCCTGCCACGGCTCGAAGTACAACACCGCGGGCGAGTACAAGCAGGGCCCGGCGCCGCGGGGGCTCGACCGCTTCGCCATCGAGATCACGGAGACCGGTGACGTGATGGTCGACACGTCGAGGATCATCCTCGGGCCGCCGCGGGGCGCGGACACCCTCGGCAAGCCCCCCTCCGGTCCGTTCTGCGTCGCATGATGCTCGCCCTCACCACGGCCCAAGGGATCGTGATCGCCGGGATCGGCGTGGCCCTGCTCATCGCGGGGGGCTCCATCGCGCTCGCCCGCGGTCGCCGCGGGCCGGCCGCCCCCGACATCCCGCCGGCCATGCGCCCGGGGCCCTCGGACCCGGTGCTCGAGACCCCCCTGCTGCAGCGGCTCCAGGGGTGGGGGCTCCTGCTCATCCTGTTCTCCGCCGTGTGGTTCTCGGCCACCTGGCTCTTCGAGCCGGGGCGCAACCTCGCCCAGGAGCGGCGGCTCCTGGAGGACTCGATCGCCCGCGGCGAGGCCGCCGTCCAGGCCTTCACCGAGGAGAACCAGGGCGGGGTCGGCTGCACGCGCTGCCACGGGAGCGAGCTGAAGGGCGGACAGATCCTGGACAGCGCGACCGGCGCCGTGATCAACACCCCCGACCTCACGACCATCTGCGGCGGACCCTGGACGGGCCACCCCGCGATCCACAGCCTCGAGGACATCTACACGACGATCGAGCAGGGCCGCGGCCTCATGCCCTCCTGGAGCATCCGCTACGCCGGCGCCCTGTCCGACCAGCAGATCAACGACATCGTGAACTACATCGTCTCGATCCAGGACGAGACCCAGGTGCCCTTCGACAGGAACGTCTGCATCAACCCGGACGCCACGAAGGCGGCCGACCAGGAGTTCCCGAACAAGCCGCCCGCGACCACGAACGCACGCCTATGATCGCCGCCGACACCTGCCTCGGGTTCCACGTCGCCTGCGAGACCATCGTCACGGGCGGGCTCGCCGTCGTCATGGGGTTCGTCCTGTTCGTCGGCTCCGTCCTGCTCCTGCTCTCGGCGGTCTTCGGCCGCCGCATGGGCTACCTGGTCCTCGCCACCTCCTTCTTCGGGTGGATGTTCCTCCTGTCGGCCCTGTGGGCCTTCGGCTTCTGGTCCCAGGGCCCGGAGACCCCGACGAACCTCGGCCCCCGCGGGGTGGAGCCCTCCTGGGTCGTGGAGGCGGCGGGGACCGAGCCCGCCCCGCCGAGGGAGACCTTCGCCTCGTACCCTGACCCGACCATCTGGCGGGAGCCGGGGTCGAACGAGCGCGACGCCGCCTCGGTGCAGGCGGTCGAGGGGTCCGTCCAGAGCTACCTCGCGAACCTCATGAACGAGGAGCTCGGCATCGAGCCCCTGGCCCCCGACGCCATCCCCACCTCCGAGTTCGTGGTCCGGGACATCCGGTTCGCCACCGAGGGCGACGCCTCGCTCGCAGCCGCGCGCGCCTTCTACCGCGGCGGCGGCCCGCTACTCACCGTGTACCTGCGGCACGACAGCGGGAGCGTCCCCGTGTACTCGTACGTGTTCATGATCGGCTCGCTCATCGGGCTCGCCGTCCACCTGCCGCTCCTGGACCGGGCCGAGCGCAGCCGCAAGGAGATCCTGACCGGGGGCGCCGCCCCGCCCTGGTACGGACCCGCCTAGGAGGAGGAGACCGAGGTGCTGGCCGAGACCGCCCCCCTCATCGAGCAGGGCAGCGTGCAGTTCATCCTGTTCGGCGTGATGGTCCTCGCGGTGTTCATCACGCTCTGGTTCACGATCGCGCGCTGAGCCCCTCCCCCTGCGCGACCCCGTCCCCGGCGACCGACTCGAGCGCGGCCCGGCGCTGCTCGTAGTACGCGAGGATCTGCAGCTCGACCGCGAGGTCCACCTTCCGGACCGAGACGCCCGGCGGCACGACGAGCGGGGCGGGGGCGAAGTTCAGGATCGAGCGGATCCCCGCGGCCACCATCGCCTCGGCGACCTCCTGGGCCGCCGCGGCCGGCGTCGCCAGGATCCCGATCACGACCCCGTGCTCCTCGACGATCCGCGGGAGCTCCGCGAGGGGCCGGACGCGGACCCCGTCGATCTCGGTGCCGAGCTTGGCCGGGTCCACGTCGAGGAGCCCCACGATCCGGAACCCGCGCTCGGCGAACCCCCGGTAGCGGGCCAGGGCCTGGCCCAGGTTCCCAGCGCCGACGATGACGACCGGCCAGTCCTGGGTGAGCCCGAGCTCTCGACGGACCTGGTGGATCAGGTACGCGACGTCGTAGCCGACCCCTCGGGTGCCGTAGGACCCGAGGTGCGAGAGGTCCTTGCGGACCTTCGCCGAGTTCACGCCGCTCCTGGCCGCCAGCTGCTCGGAGGAGACCGTGGCCACCCCGCGCTCGGCGAGATCCACGAGGACCCGCAGGTAGATGGGGAGGCGACCGAGCGTCGCCTCCGGGATGCGGTGGGCGCTCACCCCGCAAGCGTAGCCCGCGGCGGCGAGGGTTTCACGTGGGCACGAGCCTTGTGGGGCAGCCGCTCAGGACCGGACGAGGGCCACGAAGGAGGCGGGGTCCACCCGGACCTCGAACACCTCCCGGCCGTCCACGGCGACGACCGGGATCCGGATCCCGTACTCCCGTTCCAGCTCGTCGTCGGCGCTCACGTCCACCTCCTCGAACGCGAAGGGGGTACGGGCCCGCTCGGCGAGGATCACGGCGCGGGCCTCGTCGCAGAGGCCGCACCCGGGGCGCGAGTACAGGACCACGGAGGCCATCGGCCCGAGATGGTACCGGGGTCTGCTACAACGGTCGGGTGGACGAGGGCGACCGGACGGACCTCGAGCTGCACCGGCGCCTCGCGCTCGGCGACCGCGAGGCCTTCGAGGCCCTGTACGAGCGGTACGCGCCGATCGCCTACGGCCTGGCCCGCCGCGTCACCGCCCAGGACGCCCTGGCCCAGGAGGTAGTCCAGGACGCGTTCCTCGCCCTGTGGCGCGCGCCCGAGGCCTACGACGCCTCCCGCGGCCCCTTCCGCACCTTCTTCCTCTCCCTCGTCCACCACCGGGCGGTGGACGCGGTCCGGCGGGAGGAGCGGCTGCGGAGCCGGGGCGAGCGGGCGGCGAACCTCGAGCGCCCCGTCGGCGAAGATATGGCGGAGGACGCCGTGCGCGCGGCCGACCTCGAGCTGCGGCGCAAGCAGGTCCGCGCCGCGCTGGAGGCCCTCCCGCCGGAGCAGCGCGCGGTGCTCGAGATGGCCTACTTCGGGGGCGCCACGCAGGCGAGGATCGCGGAGGAGCTCGGCATCCCGATCGGGACGGTGAAGACCCGGACGCTCGCGGCGATGCGCAAGCTGCGTCGGATCCTCGGCGAACGCGAGGAAGGAGGGGTGGGCGACTGACCCGCGATCACGAGCGCGAGCTCGAGCTGCTCGCCGGCTACGCCCTGTCGGCCCTCGGTGCCGAGGACGCCGCGGAGGCCGAGCGGCTCCTCACCGAGCACCGCCCGTCCTGCGAGACCTGCCGGAGCGCCCTCGCCGAGCTGCAGGCGCTCGTCGGGGAGCTCGCCCTCGCCGCCCCCCCGGTCCGGCCCCCGGAGCTCCTCCTCGCGCGGATCCGCCGGGAGCTCCGCGAGGGCGAGGGGCGACGGCGCCGGATCCTCGGCGTCCTCGCGGTCGCGGCGGGCTTCGCCGTGGTCGTCGGCATGGCCGGCCTGTCGGTCTCCCTCGGGAACCGGGCGAGCCGCGCGGAGGCGGACCGGACCACGGCCGTGCAGATGCTGAGCGCCCTGCAGGACCCCGCGGCTCGGACGGTACCGCTGGAGGCGATGTCGGCGACCGCGGTCGGCGGGCTCGTGGAGGTCGCTCACGAGGAGCGGATCTACCTCTACGGCGAGGGCGTGCCGATGCCCCCGCCGGGGTACGCGTACCAGCTCTGGCTCGGCAGCGGGGGCGAGTACGTGTCGGTGGGCGAGCCCTTCCTCCCCCGGGAGGGCGTCGTGCTCCTGCGGATCACCGTGGACCCCACCCGCTTCGACGAGCTCCTCATCACCGAGGAGCCCCTCGGCGAGGAGCCGGTCCGGCCCCGGATCCAGGGGCGCGCCTGGCACGCCGAGCTCGCCGCCTGAGCGGCCCTACCGGCTCCCCGCCGGGGCCGGCTGCCGCGAGGCGCGCAGGAACCCCCTGAACATCACGGCGACCCCGACGGCGAGGGTCGCCGAGAACCCCGCGAGCATCCCGTGGAGGGCGAAGGCGGAGCCAGCGGCGACCACCGTGGCGCCGACGGCGATCCCCAGGGTCCCGAGGAAGCGGTCGCGCAGCTCCGGGCGGCCCCGCATCCGCCACGCCGACCACAGGGTGCCGCCGAGGAGGAAGAGGTACGCGGGGTACGCGTAGAGCCGGGCGAGGTCGAGTACGAAGGGGTCCCGCGCCCAGGCCTCCCGTCCGAGGGGCAGGTCCTGGCCGAGGGCCGAGGCCTCCAGCGCTCCGGTCCGCACCCTGGCGAGGGCGAAGGCCGTGCCGAGCACGAGGAGCACGAGCGCCGCCACCCGGACGCGCCGGTCCCGGACGAGGAGGAACAGCTCGCCGGCGCCGAGGTACGGCACGTTCAGGACGGCCCCCAGGGCCCAGTACCAGCGGTACTCCGCGTCGCTCCACCCGTCCAGCGCCCCGAGGGCGAGCGCGAGGGACGCCCCCGCGTACATGAGGAGGGCGAGGGTCCACAGGAGTTGCGCTGGGCGGCGACGGATGGCGTAGGCTCGACCCAACAGGGCCGCGAAGGCGAGCGCGATCCCGCCCGCGAGGAGCGGCACGAGCCACATGGCGCCAGGATACGGGAACGCGCGGGCGGGACGGGGCGTCTCATGAGGGGTCGACCAGGAAGGGGGGCACCATGTCCGCTCCACGCTCACGCTCGCGCCGACCGACGTTGCTCGTCGGCGCGCTCTCGCTCCTCGTGGCATCGCTCGCGGCGAGCCCGGCGCAGGCGGCGACGCCGTGCGCGAGCCCGCCGGCCACGATCTCGCAGGCCAAGCTCACCCCCGGGACCACCGGGACCGGGCTCACCACGCTCGAGGGGACCACCCCGGTCCCCTTCGACTTCGAGGTCGTGGGCACGATCCCCGACGGCTGGATGCTCGGCCTCGACGCGATCGTCATCCACATCACCGGCCCGGCCTCCTTCCTGGATGCGACGGGCGGGGTCTTCTTCGGCATGTCGGGCTCGCCCGCCTACGTGAACGGGAAGCTCGCCGGCGCGGTCTCCGCCGTGTTCTGGGACGACCCCACCTTCGGGGTCCTCACCCCCGCCAAGACCATGCTCGAGGTCCTGGAGGCCGCCCAGGGCGAGCCGCTCCGCCTCCGCGGGAGGATCGCCCCCACGGAAGCCGTGCGCCGCGAGATGGCGCGCATCATGGGGGTGGCCCCCTCCGCGGTGACGGGCACGTTCGAGCCGTTGCCCACCCCGCTCGGCGTCGCCGCCCCCCCGCCAAGGTGGCGGAGCTCGAGGCCCGCCTCCAGGGGCGCGGGGAGAACGTCTTCGTCCACCGCGCGGCCCGGGTGTCGGTGAGCTCGGTCACCCCGACGCCCTTCGCCCCGGGCGAGCCCCTCGGCGCCGCCATCGCCTACGGCGACGCCTCGTTCTACGCCACCGGCACCGCGACCTTCGGCTGCGGCGACTACGTCGTCGCCTTCGGCCACCCCTTCTTCTGGGACGCGCCGGGGGAGGTCTCCCTCGGACTGTCGGGGGCCGAGGGCCTCATGCTCGTCAGGGGCGGGCAGGGCCTGTGGCCGGGGTACCGACTCGCCCTGCTGACGGAGGCCCGGGGGACGATCGTCCAGGACCGGTTCGCCGGGATCGCCGGGGTGATCGGGCAGGAGCCCGCCTCCGTGCCGATCCGCAGCCGGCTCGCGAGCCCCGACACCGGCGCGAGCCGCCGGGGCCTCACCGAGGCGCTCCACACGTGGGGTTGGTGGCTCCCGGAGATCGTCTGGGTCCACACGTACCTCAACTTCGCCGCCGTCCTCGGACACTACCCGTCGGCCGGCACCGGCGAGCTCGCGTGGACCATCTCCGGCACCACCGACGAGGGCCCGTTCGCGGTCTCCAACCACTGGATGGCCTGGAGCGACTGGGACGCCTCCGAGGTGATGTGGCGACTGCTCAGCGCCATCGAGACGCTCGCGTTCAACGAGTTCGAGGACGTCACGTTCACGGGTGTCTCCATGCACGGGTCGGCCACGGCCGAGGAGCTCGTCGGCCAGATGATCGGGATGCGCGTCGCGAGCACCTCCGAGCCGACGCTCCGCAGCCGGCCCGTGCTCGAGGCCCGGCCCGGGGACCAGGTCACGGTGGAGGTCACGCTCCGGATGGCCGACGGGAGCACCCGGGTGCTCGTGGCGTCCTTCCACGTGCCCTGGGGGATCGGGGGGGACCACCGCATCACGGTCCGCGGCGGGAAGGAGCGCTGGCGCGACGGGGACGCCGGGTCCTTCGAGGACCTCCTCGCCATGCTGAGCGGCGGGGAGCACCCGGACGACCTCGTCATCGCGGGGCTCGGTCGGACCCGGCTGCGCCCGCAGGACGTCATCGTGGAGGGCCAGGACCGCTTCACCCTGCGGGTCGTTCGGTAGCGCTCTGAGCGACGACGGACGGGGGCCGCCTCGGCCCCCCGTCCTTGCTAGCCTTCGGGCGTGCGCCCGTTCACGAAGCTCACCCTGGTCGCGCTCGTCCTGCTGCTCGCCGCCGCCGCGTTCGTGCAGTTCACGATGGCGCCGCCGGAGCGGCCCTACCCGGGCCCCGTCCCCGGCACGCCCCTGCCCTCCCCCTCCTGAGGGCTCCGGCCGTCCTCACCCCCCGAGGACGACGGCGTCGCCGACCTTGAGGCGCAGGAGCTCGGCCGCGCTCCCCCGGTTCACGACGATCGCGAGGTACCCGTCCGAGTCCACGAGGGCCCCGACCGCGCCCGGGCGCAGGTCCGCGAAGGTCTCCACGCGGGGGATGGCCCGGGGGCCGATCTGCAGGATGGGGCCGAGCCCGGCGGCCTCCAGGTCCTCGGGCCTGGCGTTCAGCTGGACGTTGCCGAAGGTGTCCACGGCGACCACGCGAGCCCCCACCGAGCCCGGGGCCACCATGGGCCGGGGCGGCTCCAGCGCGTGGAGTTCCCCCGCGGGTACCGGTGGCCCGAGCTCCTCCAGGGCCGCGCCCGCGGCGAGGTGGGCCGCTGCCGGGGCGAAGACGTCCCGTCCGTGGAACGTCCGGGAGACCGGGTGCAGGAGCACCTCCGGCGAGGCGATCTCCACCGCCCGCTCGGCCCCGCCGAGCTCCGCCCAGGCCAGGGACAGGAGCCCGTTGTCCGGGCCCACGAGATGGGCCCCGGACCGCGCCTCGACGGCGACCGGCCGGCGCTCGGCCCCGACGCCCGGGTCCACGACCGCGAGGTACACGGCGTCCGCCGGCATGAACCGCGTGGCCCGCGCGAGGAGGATCGCCCCCTGGAGCACGTCCTGACGGGCGACGTGATGGGTGAGGTCGATGACCCGGGCCTCCGGCGCGATCCTCGCGATCACCCCGTGGCAGACGCCGACGAAGACGTCGGCGAGGCCGTAGTCCGTCAGGAAGACGATCGGGCGGGTCATCGGGCCGGCGCGACCTGCTCGAGGTACTGGAGGATGAGCGTCCGGGCCCGCCCCGCCTGGTTGCCGATGAGGATGTCCGTCCCGTGCGCGTCGGTTGTGAGGATCTCGACCCGTTTCGGCGGCGGGGAGGCGGCGTAGAGGGCCTCGGCGTCGCGCGCGGCGGTGCCGTCGCCCGTGCCGGCGATGAACAGCTTCGCGGCGTCGATGCGCGAGAGCAGGTCGGCGTCCGCGACCATGCCCTCGAAGGAGGCCGGCGCCGAGAGGGTCACCACCGCCTCCACCGAGATCCCCTCCTGGGCGGCGGCGACGAGCGAGGCCGTCCCCCCCATGCTCGCACCCAGGAGCACGACCCGCCGCGCGCCCTCGCTCCGGACGAAGGCGATCGCGCCGAGGACGTCGCGCCAGATCTCGCCGAGGTCGCGCCCGCCCTCGGAACAGCCGCCGACCCCGCCGGGGCAGTAGCCGCGGAAGTCGTAGGTGAGGACCAGGTACCCGGCCTCGGCCAGCTCCTCCGCGAAGGGCCACCAGGAGCGCTGGTCGGCGGGGCGCATGTGGGAGAGCACCACGGCCACCCGGCCCTCCCCGATCAACCGTCCCTCCAGGCGCACCCCATCGGCCGATGGGAACGACACGGCTCGCGACCCCTCTGGGGGCGCCGTCGTGGGCCCGCCGCCGCAGGCCGCGGCCACCAGGGCCGCCGCGAGCGCCCCGACGAGCGCTCGCCGGGCTCCGCGCCGCCGCCCCGTCGGGTCCATCGGGACGGAGCCCCCTCCGGCTAGCGACCCTGCTGACGACGCTGCCAGCGGGTCTTCTTGAGGAGCTTCTTGTGCTTCTTCTTCCGCATCTTCTTGCGGCGCTTCTTGATCAGCGACGGCACGCGGCGTCCCTTCCCTCTCCTCCTACCCGGATCCGAACAGGCTCCGGAGGTCCACGCGCTTGGCGCGGAACCCTCCCTCCAAGCGAACGGAACCCAGTCTAAGCGCCTTCGGGCTGCCTGCCACGGGGGTGATGAGCCGGAGGGACCCCTCCTCCGGGAGGTGCTCGAGGTACCCGAGACCGAGGTACCCCCCGGCCCCGTCGGAGAGACCGACGAGGAGGTGGTCGAGCTGCGCGAGGTCGAACATGGGGGGCAGGGCCGGCATGAACACCGTGGGCTTGACCCGGAACCGGTGCAGCTCCCCGGCGAAGTACCGGGCCATCGCCCGCTCCCGGTTCTCGGCCCGCTGCTCCACGGAGGTCGGCACCACGTCCGGGTGCACGCCGAGGGGGACGACCTGGGTGGCGAAGAACCGCTGGATCACCCCGAGCAGCGGCAGGAGCTCCTCCCCGCGCTGGAGCCCCACCACGAGGTCGGGCTGGAGGAGCTCGACCTTGTGGTACTTCAGGATCTGGCCGTGGACCCCCGAGACGAGCCCCGAGGTGTCCACGACCACGAGGTCGGCGCCGCGCTCCCTGGCCATCGCGTACAGGCGCGCCACCGCCGTCACCACCTGGAGCAGGTGCCCCTCGGGCGAGGTCGAGCCCACGAACCACAGCTCGTCCTGGCGCGCCAGGGCCCCGGGCTCCAGGTCCCCGGGGGCCCGCACGAGCTTCAGGGTCACCGTCGCCGGCGGCCCCACGGTCTTCTGCCCCACGTCCGCGTCGAGGAACGCCGCGGGGCGGCCCGCCGCCACGGCGGCGGCGAGCAGCGCGCGCGCGAGCGTGCTCTTGCCCGTGTCGAGCCCGCCGACCAGGAGCACCGTGCGCCGCTCGCGCACCGCCTCCTCGACGAGCGCCTCGTGCTCGTTCAACGTCCGCCTCCGGATCTTCCCTGCCTCCCGGAGGCCGGTTGCTCACGCGTGGTGCGTCAGCCCGACGCCGGGCCCTCCCGAGCCCGTTGGACGGATGCGGACGGGGTGGATGGCGCGGCGGGACCCGCGGCCCCGCCTCCGCGTTCGAACCGTGCCTCGTTGGAAGGGGTGTTCGTCACTCGCGCCTATCCTACCGGGCGCCGCTTGCCCCCCTCAGGGCAGGCGGGCGACGATGGCCTGGAAGCAGGGCCAGTAGTCCTCCGGGCGCACGTTGTCGTCCATCACGACGACCACCTCGGTGCGCCCGAGGGCCGCCGCGACGACGAGGGCCGGGTCGTTCACGTCCGCGATGGAGAGGGTCTCCACCCCCGCCTCGATCGCCGCCCCCGCGAAGCCGTGGTCGGCGAAGACGAGGTCGGGGCGGCCCTCCTCCAGCATCCAGCGCATCGGCTCCGCGCTGTGCGTGTGCCGCATCGAGGCGCCGTCGGTGAGCATCGCGACCCCCTCGAGGTACCGAACCTCCCAGGGGTGGTCGAGCCCGGGCTCCCACCAGGGGACCGCCTCGAAGGGCTGGAGGAGCCGCACCCCCCGCGCCCGGAGCTGCCGCCCCACCTCGATGTACAGGTGGGCGAGCCCCACCGGGTGCCCGGTGGCGAGGATCACCCGCTCGCCCCGCCGGACCGCGGCGGCGAGCCGCTCGCCGACGGCCTCGCACGCGTCGAGCACGCGGTCGGGGTCCACGGGCACGGGTCCGTCGCGCCACCCCGGCGAGGGGGTGAACCCGGCGGCCCGCCCGACGAGCCGGAGCACCTCCTCCGGGTCGAAGGCCTCGGAGACGCCGGAGAGGCCGAAGCGCTTGTCCGGGTCGCCCGCGCACAGGAGCTCGGCGTTGCGCCGCACGTTCTCCATCGGGTGGCTCACCTCGGGGCCGGCGATCCGACCCTGCAGGAGGCCGCGCCGGAGCTCCTCCCGGGAACACGGTCGTGGCTCCCAGCGGTCGTCGATCCGCGGGAGCCGTTGGGCGTGGGCTACGGTAACGTCCATCGGACGCCCATGCTACGGAAGGAGCGACGAGGTGGAGATCTCGCTCAGGGGACGGGTGGCGATCGTGACGGGGGCCGGGCGCGGCATCGGTCGCGCGATCGCGCTCGCGCTCGCCGACGCCGGGGCCGACGTGGCCGTCGCCTCACGGACGCCGTCGGAGCTCGAGACCCTCGCGGCGGAGGTCCGCGCCCTGGGGCGCCGCGCCCTCGTCGCACCGACCGACGTCACCGACCGCGAGGCCGTGGAGGCGCTCGTCGCGCGGACCCTCGAGGAGATGGGCGGCCTCGACGTGATGGTGAACAACGCGGGGATCGCGCCGTTCACCACGCCCTTCCTCGACACCCCGCCCGAGGAGTTCGACCGGGCCTTCCGGGCCAACGTGGACGCCGTCGTCCACGGCGCGCGGGCCGCCGGGCGGGTCCTCGTGGCCCGGGGCTCGGGGGTCGTCCTCAACCTGGCCTCGATCGACGCGTTCATGGCCGAGGCCGGGCTCGCCTACTACAACGCGGCCAAGGCGGCCGTCGTGAGCCTCACGCGGACCCTCGCCCCGGAGTGGGCGCCCCACGGGGTGCGGGTGAACGCCATCGCCCCCGGTTGGATCGACACCCCGATGAACGCCCCGGAGAAGGCCGACCCGAGCGCCGAGGCGCGGATCCTGTCCCAGATCCCCATGGGGCGCTGGGGCCGGGCGGAGGAGATCGCCGCGGCGGCGGTCTTCCTGTGCTCGGACCTCGCCTCGTTCATCACGGGCGAGGTGCTCGTGGCCGACGGCGGTCAGACCGTGACGAGCGCCAGGGAGCGCTGAGGCGATGGACCTCCGGGGAGCGGTGGCCGTCGTGACGGGGGCCTCCGCCGGGATCGGCGAGGCTACGGCGCTCCTGCTCGCCCGGGCCGGGGCCCGGGTGGTCCTCGCCGCGAGGCGCCTGGAGCGCCTGGAGGCCCTGGCGGAGCGGATCGCCGCCCGGGGCGGGGAGGCCCTCCCGGTGCGCTGCGACGTCACGGTGCGGGCCGACCTCGAGGAGCTCGCGGCCCGCACGGACGAGGCCTACGGTCACTGCGACGTCCTCGTGAACAACGCGGGGATCCCGGGGGGCGGCCCCTTCCACACGCTCACGCCGGAGCAGATCGAGCACGTCGTGCGGGTGAACGTGCTCGGCGTCATGCTCGGCACCCACGTCTTCCTGCCGGGGATGCTCGAGCGCCGGCGCGGGCACGTCGTGAACGTCGCCTCCCTGGCGGGCCGGTTCGCCACGCCCGGCTCGGCGGTGTACGGCGCGACGAAGCACGCCGTCGTGGCCTTCAGCGAGTCCCTCTACCACGAGCTGCGACCCCTCGGGATCCTCGTCACCGCCGTGAACCCGGGCTTCACGCGGACCGAGGGGTTCCCCCAGACGGGCGTGCCGCGTCCCCTCGTCATGCGCCCCGAGCGCGTGGCCCGAACGATCGTGGACGCGATCCGCCGGGACCGGGCCCCGGAGGTCTCGGTCCCTCGAGCCCTCGCCGCCGCCCAGGTCTTCCGCGTGCTCACCCCGCCCCTGTACCGCCTCGGCGTCGGGCGCGTCGCCGGCCGCTTCCCCCCGCCCCGCCCGCCGGCGCGCTAGGCCGCGTGGGTCACGGCTCGAGTCCGTGCCGTGGGAAGACGAGCCTGCGCACCTCGCGGATCACGTCCTCCACCTCGGGGTCCGGCTGCCGCTCGGGCAGCGGCTCCTCGGAGAACGTCGTGGGGACCTCCGCGCGGAGCTGGAACTCGACCTGCTCGATGAAGGACTCGGGGAGGTGGTCGGGCAGCTCGGCCCCGGCCATCTCCGCGAAGTACAGGGTCCAGGCGCGAGGCACGACCCGGGCCCACTGGTAGCCGCCGCCGCCCGTCGCCACCCACCGCCCCTCGGCCACCTCGTGGGCGAGCGCGTGGAGGCGCCGGGCGGTCTCGCGGTACGCGTGCGTCGTGAGCCGCAGGTGGGCGATGGGGTCCGTCGCGTGCGTGTCGCAGCCGAGCTGGGTGACGAGCACCGCGGGCCGGAACGCGCGCAGGAGCGGCGGCACGACCTCGTCGAAGGCGCGCAGCCAGGCCCGGTCGCCGGTGCCCGGGTGCAGCGGGACGTTCACCTTCGTGCCGGCGGCCTCCGCCTCGCCGATCTCCTCGACGAACCCCGTCCCCGGGAACAGGTACTCGCCGGACTCGTGGAGGGAGATCGTGAGCACCCGCGGCTCGCGGGAGAAGATCGCCTGGACGCCGTCGCCGTGGTGGGCGTCGACGTCCACGTAGGCGATCCGCGGCACGCCGCGCGCGAGCAGCCACGTGATCGCGACCGCCGGATCGTTGTAGACGCAGAACCCCGACGCGCGCGCCGGCATGGCGTGGTGGAGCCCGCCGGCGGCGTTGAAGGCGTGCACAACGCGCCCCTCGAGGACCGCCTCGGCCGCCGCGAGCGTCGCGCCGACGACCGTCGCGGCCGCCTCGTGCATGTCCGGGAAGACCGGGTTGTCGCCGGGACCGTAGCCGAAGCGGCCCCACGGCCCCTCCATGCCGTGGCCCGCGCGCCTGGTGGCCTCGACGAACGACGCCTCGTGGACGAGCAGCACCTCCTCGTCGGAGGCGGAGCGCCCGGGGAGGACCTCCACGCTCGGCAGCTCGAGGAGGCCGCAGGCCCTGATCAGCTCCCAGGTGAAGAGCACCCGCTCCGGGCGCAGGGGGTGCCCCGGGCCGTGGTCGTAGGCCCGGGCCTCGGGCGCGAGCACGAGGCCGGCTCGCCCGCCCATCGGCTCAGCCCGCCCGGACCGCCGCGACCTCGGCGATCGCGTCCCGGGTGCGCTCGACTGCGAGCCCGATCTCCTCCTCCGAGATCACGAAGGGCGGGCCGAGCATGAGCAGGTCGCCGTCGCCGTCCACGTGACCCGTGCTCGAGTACAGCAGGAGGCCCCGTTCGCGGGCGGCCGCGAGGACCCGCTCGGTGATCTGCTCGGAGCGCGGGAAGGGCGCCTTCGTGCCCCGGTCCGCGACGAGCTCGATCCCCACCATGAGGCCGATGCCCCGGACCTCGCCCACGATCGGGCTCTCGGAGAGCGCCGCCTGGAGCTCCGAGCGCAGCCGCTCGCCCTTCGTCGCCGCCTGCGCCACGAGGTCCCCCTCGCGGAGGCGATGGAGGGTGGCGTGGGCGACGGCCGCGCCGAGCCCGTTGTGGGACCAGGTGAAGCCGTGGACGAACCCCTTCGGCTTGACCGTCGCGTACACCTCGGCGCTCGCCGCCGCGAACCCGAACGGCACGTACCCGCTCGTCGTGCCCTTGCCCGCGGTCAGGATGTCGGGGCGGACGCCGAAGTGGTCCACGCCGAACCAGCGGCCGGTGCGGCCGAACCCCGTCATCACCTCGTCGGCGATGACGAGGACGCCGTACCGCCGGCACACCTCGACCACGGCCGGCCAGTACCCGGGCGGCGGCACGGTCGCCGCGAGCGTCGCCCCGCCGACGGGCTCCGCGATGAACGCCGCGACGCGCTCCGGGCCGATGTCGAGGATCAGCGCCTCCAGAGCCGCGGCGTGGTCCTCGGCGCAGCGCTCCGGGTGGTGGGGCATCGCGCACCGGTACTCGTAGGGGGCCTCGGCGTGGCGGAAGCGGCCGAGCCAGGGCAGGTACGGGCCCTTGAGCTGGTCCTTGCCCCCGACGTCGAGGGCCCCGAGGGTGTTGCCGTGGTAGGAGCCCCGACGGCCGATCACCACGTGGCGCTCGCCCTCCCCACGGGCGAGGTGGTAGGTCCGCGCGAGCTTCAGCGCCGTCTCCACGGCCTCGCTCCCGCCGGAGACCGGGTAGATCATGGCGCCCTCCACAGGCAGGACCGTCGCCACGTCCTCGGCGTAGGCCTCGAGGGCCTCCGTCGTGAACATCGTGCCGTGCACGTACTGGACCCGGGCGGCCTGCCGCGCCATCGCGCCCAGGAGGGCGGGGTCGCCGTGGCCCACGTTCGAGACGATCGCCCCGCCCGCCGCATCGAGGTACCGGCCACCGTCCGCATCCGTGATCCAGACCCCCTCGGCGTGGACGGCCCTCGGCAGCTCCCGCGTGAGCACCCGACGGAACACGTGGGTCATCGCTCGCTCCCTCCCTCCGGTCCGGCGCCGAGCCTCCGCGGCTCGAGCCGGGTCTCCGTCACGGCGTCCCCGTCCGCCTCCACGCGGTAGGCGGCCACGCCGTCCCGCGAGGCCACGACCTCCACGAGCTCGGTGCCCTCGAAATGCAGGCCGACGAACCCGTCGGCCGCGTAGCCCGGCGGGAGGCGACGCTCCCGCACGAACCGGTGGTAGGCCGGGCGCCGGTCGGGCTCGGTGTCGTAGTGGGGGCAGAACGAGCCCGGCAGGATCCCGAGCCCGTCCCGCCACGGCGCGAGCTCGGGGCCGAGGGAGTCCGTCGCCCCCGCCTCGAACCAGCAGGTCGCGCCGGCGCTCACCCCGGCGAGCACGACCCCGCGCTCCCACGCCCGGCGCAGGACCTCATCGAGCCCGTGGATGCGCCACACCGCGAGCATGTTCGCCGTGCTCCCGCCCCCCACGTAGACGACGTCGTGGCTCGTGAGGATCTCGCCGATCGCCGGGTAGGGCAGCTGGAACAGCGAGAGGTGGGACGGGCGGCAGTCCCGCTGGGTGAAGGCCGCGTAGAAGCGCTCGATGTAGGCGGCGGCGTCACCACTCGCGGTCGGCACGAAGACGACCCGGGGGCACTCCTTCCCGGTGAGCCCGAGGATGTAGTCGTCCAGGAGCGGATCCCCGTCGGAGAAGCCGCCTCCGCCGAGCGCGACGACGTGCCGCTCGCCCACCTCAGCCGCTCACGACGTGTAGACGCCCTCGGGGTCGAGCTCCTCTCGGATGAGGCGGAGCTCCTCGGCCGTGGGCGGCGGGGTCTCGCCGAGGTCGGGCGCCACCTTCGGCTCCCAGCCCATGTTCTCGCGGACCTGGTCGAGGGTGACGCCGGGGTGCAGCGTGAGCAGCGTCATCTCCCCCGTCTCCTCGTCGAACCCGTAGGTCCCGAGGTCGGTGACCACGTTCGTCGGCCCGCTGCCCCACCAGCCGCGGGCCCGGTCGTGCTCGGGGTCCCCCGAGTGCCCGGGGGAGGTCCGGAAGTGGAGCTTGTCCACGAAGGAGCGCTGGGCCTGGCGCATGATCACGAGGACCTTCCGGGCGTGGATCGCGATCTCGCAGGCTCCGCCGGAGCCGGGCAGCCGGACCTTGGGCCGGTGGTAGTCGCCGATCACCGTCGTGTTGAGGTTCCCGAAGCGGTCGATCTGGGCGCCGCCGAGGAAGGCGACGTCGATCAGGCCTGCCTGGAGGTAGTAGGCGAACAGCTCGAACATCGAGGTCACCGCGGTCGAGCCCGAGACGAGCGTGGGGTCCCCGATGGACAGGGGGAGCCGCTCGGGCCGCGCCCCGAAGACCCCGGACTCGTAGACGAGCTGCAGGTCCGGCGCCACCGTTCGCTGGGCGAGGTTGCACACGATGTTCGGCAGCCCGACGCCCACGAAGCAGTTCCGCACGCCCGCGAGGAGCCTCGCGGAGGCCGCGATCATGATCTCGTTCTTCGTGTAGCCGGGATCGCTCATGCGTACCTCCCGTAGTTCACCTCGCCGGAGGTCGCCGGCTCGGGCTTCAGCGACTCCCAGTGGGCCGGCCCCATCTTCTCGACGTAGTCGGCGTGGCTCTCCAGGTCGTAGACCCACTCCTTGAGCCAGGCCTCAAGGGCCTCCGGATCCCGGGAGATCTCGTCCCACTTCAGGTAGAAGGCGTTGTCCCGGTCGTAGTAGCCCTGGGCGAACGACGGGTGGCAGCTGAAGGGCTGCTCCACGACGGCGTCCACGATGACGCTGGGGATCACGGTGCGGTTGGGGTCCCGCCGGACGACGGACTCGTCCACGAGCTCCTCGCACACCACGATGACGCGGTCCGCCGCGAACGCCGCCTCCTTCTGGCAGCCGAGCAGCCCCCAGATCTGCGCGTCCCCCTCCGGCGTGGCCCGCTGGCACGCCACGATCGTGACGTCGGGCCGCAGCGGCGGCACCACCGCCACCTCGGTCCCGTCCTCGTACGGCGAGCGCATCCAGCGGATGTTCGGGTTCACCTTCGGGATATCGCTCTCGTAGTAGGAGCGGATCGGGAAGAAGGGCAGGTTCGCCGCCCCGGCCACGTACCGGCACACCATGCCGAAGTGGGAGTACTCCTCGATCTCGAGGGGCTCCGGGTCCTGCTGCTCGATCCTCCGTCGGACCGCGTGGAGGGACCCCACGCCGGGGTTGCCGAGCCAGGAGAAGATCAGCTTCCGCGCCACGCCGGCCCCGATCATCTGGTCGTAGATGACGTCCGGGGTCATCCGGGCCAGCGTGAGGTCACGCTTGCGCTGCCGGATGATCTCGTGCCCCGCGGCGAAGCAGATCAGGTGCGTGAACCCCTCGATCGCCACGGTGTCGCCGTCGCGGACCAGCTCCGCGATGGCGTCCTTCATCGTCGTGACCTTGCTGCCCATCGGGCGATCACCATCCTCCGCGGCCGCGGCTCCCGCGGCCGAGCGTCTAGCGGGCCTCGGCCTCGGCGATCGCCTCCTCGAAGACCTCGAGCGCGGTCTTGGCCTGGTCCTCCCGGAACACGAGCGGCGGCGACATGCGGATCGCGTTCTCGCCGCACCCCAGGACGAGCAGACCGCGGCGGAACGCCGCCTGCTCCACCGCAACCATCGCCTCGTGTGAGGGGAACTCGACCCCGATCATGAGGCCGAGCCCGCGGACGTCCACGACGAGGTCGGGGTGGCGCTCGCGGATCCCCCGCAGCCCCTCCAGGAGGGTCGCCCCGACCTCCGCGGCGTTGTCCGCGAGGCCGCCCTCCACGAGCTCGATCGTGGCCAGGGCGGCGGCGCAGGCCAGGGGGTTCCCGCCGTAGGTCGAGCCGTGGGCCCCCGTCTCCCACGTCATGAGGTCCTCCCGGGCGACCATGGCGCCGAGCGGCATCCCGCTCGCGATCCCCTTGGCCGACAGGAGGATGTCCGGCTCGACGCCGAAGTGCTGGATCGCCCACATCTTCCCGGTGCGCCCCATCCCGCTCTGGACCTCGTCGGCCACGAGCAGGATCCCGTGCTCGTCGCACAGCTCGCGCAGGTACCGCAGCCAGCCCTCGGGCGGCACGATGTAGCCGCCCTCCCCGAGCACGGGCTCGACGAAGATCGCGGCCACCTCCCGCGGGCTCACCAGGTGCGCGAACAGGACCCGCTCGATGTACTCGAAGTCGCCGTAGAACGAGTGGTACACGCCGGGGAGCATGGGGCCGAACCCGGCCCGGTACTTCGCCTTGCTCGCCCCGAGCGTCACCGCCCCGTAGGACCGGCCGTGGAAGGCCCCGTAGAAGGCGATCGCGTACTGGCGGCCGGTGTGGTACCGGGCGAGCTTCAGCGCCGCCTCCACCGCCTCGGTCCCCGAGTTCGTGAGGAACGAGCGGACGGGGCCCCCGATCGGCGCGATCCGGTCCAGCGCCTCGCAGACCTCCGCGTAGATCGGCAGGTAGAAGTCGCTCGCGGAGTAGTGGATCAGCTCCGCGGCCTGCCGCTGGATGGCCTCCACCACCTTCGGGTGGGCGTGGCCCGTGGAGGTCACGGCGATCCCCGCGTTGAGGTCGAGGAACCGGTTGCCGTCCACGTCCTCCACGACCGAGCCCGCCCCACGCCGGGGGACGAAGGGGTAGGCGCGGGGCAGCGACGGGCTCGTCACCCGGGCGTCGCGCTCGAGGTGGGCGCGGGCCTTCGGGCCGGGGATCTCGGTGATCAGGTGGGGGGCGTCGGCCTCGGCCAGGTCGACGATCTCGGCCGGGCTCACTCCTCGATCACCGTCCTCGACTGCTCGCGGAGGTACTGCTGGACGTAGTAGGGGCCGCCGCCGGCCTTCCCGGTCGTCCCCGAGCCCTTCCAGCCGCCGAAGGGCTGGACGCCCGGCCACGCCCCGGTCGTCGCGCCGGCCCGCCGGTTCACGTAGATGACCCCGGCCTCGATCGAGTTCAGCCACGTCTCGATCTCGGCTCGGTCCTCGCTGTAGAAGCCGGCGGTGAGCCCGTACTGCGTGTCGTTCGCCTTCGCGATGGCCTCCTCGAGCGTGTCGTAGGGCGCGACGACCACGAAGGGCACGAAGAGCTCCTTCTTCCACACCCAGGAGTCCTCCGGCACCTCGGCGATCGTGGGCTGGACGTACGTGCCCTTGGCGAACTCGCCCTCGGTGAGCCGCTCGCCGCCGATGACGATCGTGCCCCGCTTGCGGGCCTCGGCCGCCGCCTCCTCGAAGGTGGCGACCGCGTTCTCGTCGATCACCGGGCCGAGGTACACGTCCCGCTCGAGCGGGTTGCCGACCTTGATCTTCTCGGTCTTCTCCTTCAGCTGCTGGACGAAGGCGTCGTAGACGCTGCGCTGGATGTACACCCGCGAGCAGGCCGAGCACTTCTGTCCGCCGAACCCGAAGGCCGAGCGCATCACACCGTCCGTCGCCTTGTCCAGGTCCGCCTTGTCCGAGACGATCGTGGGGTTCTTGCCCCCCATCTCGCAGATCACCGGCTTCGGGTAGTCCTTCGCGAAGCTCCGGTAGATCGACATCCCCACCTCGTAGGAGCCCGTGAAGGTGATCCCCCCGACGTCCGGGTGATTCACGATCTCGTCGCCCACCACGCTGCCGGGGCCCGAGAGGAAGTGGAAGACGTCCTTGGGGACGCCCGCCTCCATGTAGATCCCGTAGAGCTTCAGCCCGGTGAACACCCCGAGGTGGGCCGGCTTGAACACGACCGTGTTCCCCGCCACGAGGGCCGCGCTCGAGGGCCCCGCGGCGAGCGCCATCGGGAAGTTGAACGGGCTGATCACCGCCCACACGCCGTAGGGGCGCAGGACGTCGTAGTACTCACCCGGCGAGCCGAGGGACTGCATCTCCGTCCGGAAGCCATCGTGCTTCTCCATCTCGTTGGCGTTCCAGCGGAGCAGGTCGGCCGACTCCTCGACGTCGCCGAGAGCCTCGAGCCGGTTCTTTCCCACCTCCATCGCCATGAGCGCGGCGAGCTCGTAGCGACGCTCGGTGATGAGGTCGGCGGCCTTGCGGATGATCGCCACCCGCTCCTGCCAGGGGCGGTTGCCCCACGAGGCGGCCGCCGCCTTCGCCGCCGCGATCGCGTCCCGGACGTCCTCGCGCGTGCCCTGCGCGAAGCGCCCGATGAGCGTCCCGTCGATGGGCGAGAGGGTGTCCCGGTACCCCGAGCCCTCCCTGGCCTCCCCGTTCACGTACAGGGGGTGCTCCTTCCCGAGCCACGACCGGGCCGTCTCGATGCCTTGGTCGTAGAGGCGATGGAGCTCCTCGTTGTCCGCCGACATCGTGGCGTAGGTGATGCGGAAGCCCTGCTCTGCCATGGTCGCCTCCCCTTTCCGACGAGCGCCTGACAGCGCGCCAACTCCCCCATGGTAGCCGGGGCCGCGGTTCCGACCCAAGCCGGTCGGCTGGGTCGGGCAGGGGCCGACTGACCCGGGGACAGGTCCGGCCCCCGCCTCCACGGTTCGGCCCCCCGGCGGGCGTACCATCGGGTTCCCTTGAGGCTCGTCACCTACGACCGGAGCGGGCATCGACGGCTCGGGGCGATGCTGGGGGGGCTCGTGGTGGACCTCCCCGACCTGGTCGGCCACCCCGCGTTCCCGAGCACCATGGAGCGCCTGGTGGCGCGCTCCGGCGGGACCGTGCTCGACGCCGCCCGCGCCGCCCTCGAGCGGGAGGACGCCGCCCTGTTCGCCGTGGAGCGGCCGCGGCTCCTCGCCCCCCTGCTGCCGACGGCGCTGCGGAGCGGGGACCCCGAGCCGGCCGGCCGTCCCGTCCTCGGCCCGGACGCCCTCGTGCCCTGGCCGCGCGCCGCCGGCTGGCTCGAGCTGCGCCCCCGGATCGCCGTCGTCCTGCGGCGGGGCTCCGCCGCCGGGGAGGCCCCCGTGTTCGGCTACACCCTCGCCGGGGACCTCCTCGTCCATCCCCGCACCGGGGATCCGAGGCCGACCGTGCGGGGGAGCCCGCTCGTCCTCGGCCCGGCCGTCGTGACCCCCGAGGAGGTGGACCCGCAGGCCTCCTACGTCACCGTCCGCGTGGACGGGCGCGAGTGGGCCAAGGGCAACCTGAACGGCGCCGCCCGCGCGCTCCTCGCCCAGGTGGCGAGCACCGCCCGGCGGGAGCGCATCGCCCCGGGCGAGGTGTTCGCGGCCGGCCCCTTCGAGCTCGATCGGTTCGACCAGCGCCTGTGGCCGGGCGCCGAGGTCGAGCTGGAGGCAGAGAGCATCGGCGCCCTGCGGTTCCGGCTCGCTCGCCCCTGAGGCGAGACCCTACGCCCGCTTGGCGGCCTTGCGCGCGGCGTACTTCCCGGCGGCCCGCCGCTTCTCGCGGGCCTTCTTCTTCCGCTCCCGATCGTGCGCCCAGCGCACGGTGGCTCGATCCCCGCGTCCCAACGCGTCCCTCCTAGTCGTCCTCCTCGCCGCCCTGCGCGAGCTCGGCGCTCCGGCGGCGGGCGGCGTCGATGGCGTTCAGGAAGGCGGCCCGCACCCCGGTCTCCTCCAGGACCCGGATGGCCGCGATCGTCGTCCCCCCCGGCGAGGTCACCATCTCCCGCAGCTCGACCGGGTGCTTGCCGGTGTCCCGGAGCATCTTCGCCGAGCCGAGCATCGTTTGCACGATGAGCTCGGTCGCCACATCGCGGGACAGACCGAGCAGGATGCACGCCTCGATCATGGCCTCGGCGAGGAGGAAGAAGTAGGCGGGGCCCGAGCCGCTCGTCGCCGTGATCGCGTCCTGGTGGGCCTCCTTCAGCCGGATCACCTTCCCCACGTAGCCGAGCAGCTCCTCGGCCACCTCGAGGTGCTCCTCCCCCGCGTGCGCGCCCGGCGAGATCACCGACATGGCCTCGTCCACGAGCACGGCCACGTTCGACATGACGCGCACCACGGGGATGGCGTCCGGCAGGTGACGCTCGACGAAGGAGGTCCGGATGCCGGCGGCGAAGCTGATCACGGTGTGGCCGGGGTGCACGCTCCCCGCGATCTGGGTGAGCAGCACCTCCATGTCCTGGGGCTTCACCGTGAGCACGAGCGTGTCCGCCCACGCCACCGCCTCGGGGTTCGAGAGCGTCGTGGCCACGCCGTAGCGCTCCTTCAGCTCCATCGCTCGCTCCTCCCGGCGAGCGGTCACCATGATCTCCTCGACGCTGCGGCCCCCGGAGCGGATGAGACCCGAGACGAGGGCCTCGCCCATCCGGCCGCCGCCGAGGAACGCCACCTTCCTGCCGCTCATCCCCGCCTGCCTCCCATCGGCCGCATCAGCGCCACGTTCGAGATGAAGAACCACATGTTGGCAGGCCGCTCGGCCAGTCGTCGAGTGAGGTACGGGTACCACTCGGCGCCGTAGGGGACGTAGACCCGCACCGGGTACCCCTGCTCGGCCAGGCGGAGCTGCAGGTCCCGGCGGATCCCGTACAGCATCTGGAGCTCGACCCGGGTCCACGGCACCCCGCGCCGCTCGACGTAGGCGATCGCTCCACGGAGCAGGGCCTCGTCGTGCGTGGCCACGTGGACGGTGTGGCCCCGCGCGAGCAGCGTGGCCGTGAGCCGGGCGAAGGCGGCGTCCACCTCGCGGCGGGAGGGGTAGGCGATCTCCGGTGGCTCCAGGTACGCGCCCTTGACCATCCGCACGATCGAGGCGGGGGGCAGCGCGTCCACGTCGGCGGGCGTCCGGCGCAGGTACGCCTGGAGGGCCACCCCCACGCGCTCGTGGCGCTCCCGCAGCTCGCGGAAGACATCGAGCGTGCGGTCCACGTACCCGCTCGACTCCATGTCGATCATCACGACGGTGCCGGCCTCCTCGGCCGCGGCGAGCAGCCGCTCCATGTTCGCCACGGCGAGCTCGTGGGAGAAGTCCAGCCCGAGCTGGGTGAGCTTCACCGAGAGCTGGACGTCGAGGAAGGGCTCGAGCCGGAGACGCTCGAGGGCGCGGAGGTAGGCGCCGACGGCCTCGCCCACGTGCTCGGGCGCCGTCACGTGCTCGCCCAGGTGATCGAGGATCGTGGCGATCCCCCGGCCGTCGAGGGCCTTGGCCACCCGGATCGCCTCCTCAAGGGTCTCCCCGGCCACGAAGCGTGAGGCCACCCGCCAGCCGATCGGGCCCGTAGCCAGGCGCCGGAACGCGCGCGAGTCCGCCAGGCGCAGCACCGGGGCCCGGAGCAGAGGTCCGCTCACGACCGGGACCCTACCAGCGCGGGGGCGCGCTCGCGCCGCCTCACCTGGCGGCGATGCCCGAGCGCAGCACCTCGAGGAACTCCCGGATCCGCCGCTCCCGACGCTCGGGGCGGAAGGGCTTGCGGTGGACGAGGCCCGGGTCGAGCTCCTCGCTGCCGAGGACGTCCTGGAAGCGCTCGGCGAGCCAGTCGAGCATCGAGGCGATCATCTCGGGATCCACGTCGTCGCGGACCTCGCCGCGGCGCACCCCGAACTCCACGAACTCGAGCGTGCCGTAGGGGTCCTCGCTGCGCATGAACCGGTCGATCGGCCGCCGCAGGCCGAGGCCCGTGTCGTAGCGGCCGATCATGGCCACGCGGTTGGGGACCCAGGCCTCCTGGAGGAACTCCTCGGTCCGCTCGATCCAGTAGTCGAGGACGGCCCAGAAGCCCTGCTCCACCACCTCCGGGGGGGCGTCGAGCCAGGAAGGGAGCTCGCTCACCGCGCGCTGGTAGGCGGCGAGGAACAGCCCCTCCTTGCTCCCGAAGTGCAGGAAGACCGTCCCCTTGGCCACGCCGACCTCGGCCGCGATGTCCTCCACGCGGGCGCCGCGGTACCCGTGCTCGGCGAAGTGCCGCATCGCGACCTCGACGATCTGGTCCTTCTTCGACGACGCGGGCGCTCCGGTCACGCCAGGCACGGTACCCCGGCCGGGGCGACCGCAACAAGGCCGGGGCGGGGGGAGGAGGGGAGGGGCCGCACGAACAGGGGGGAAGGACCCGCACGAAGACCCGCACGAAGAAGAACCCGAGGGACCTCCGGCTCGCCGGAAGCCGAAGCCTCCAGCCACCGTCGGCCCCTCGGGCTCAGGTGCTCCGAGCAACCTCGAACAGCTGTCTTGGTTTCCTGGCGGTAGACCCTTTCGTTGGGCTTTGGGGCCTCCCGAGCCTCCCCGCCCGCACAGCTAGTTGGCCTTCCCAACCGTACGACCAGGTGCGCCCAGTCGGCCTTACGGCTTTCCCAGGGGTCCCCGCTTCGGTTCCCTGACTCAGCCGCTCTGGCTGCTCGGAGCGGGTCCAATCTATCCCGCGCGCCGCGCGGGGGTCAAATCGCCGGAACCGCAGGTAGAGGCACGAATCCGCAGGTCACGGGCCTGCCAGAAAGAGTGACAAGATCGAACCTCGGTTCCCCTTGCGGCCCAACGCTCCGCATCAGGTGAGCGCGGCGGCCACGAGGAGCTCCGCGTACACGTCGCGCAGGCCCTCGGCGGTGGCCTCCCAGGAGAAGCGCCCCGCGTGCTCCACCCCCGCGGAGCCCATCCGACGGGCCAGCTCCGGATCGCCGAGCAGGCACAGGACCGCCTCGGCGTGATCGGCGGCGTCGTGCCCGGGGACGAGGAACCCGGTCACGCCGTCCAGGACGACGTAGCGCAGGCCGCCGACCCGGGCCGCCACCACCGGCGTCCCGCACGCCTGGGCCTCCAGGGCGACCAGGCCGAACGACTCGGAGCGCGAGGGGACGAGCACCGCCTCCGCCGCGGCGTAGAAGTCGGCGAGCCGCTCCTGGGGCTGGGCGGGGAACAGCATCACGCGCTCCTGGACCCCGAGGGCCCGGGCGAGGTCCATGATCCTCGCCACCTCGGCCCCGCCCCCCGTCCCGCTCGGCCCGCCCACGATCGCGAGGACCACGTCCCGGGCGCCGATGGGGTCCCGGGCCACCACCTCCGCCAGCGTCCGCACGGCGACGTCCGGGGCCTTGTGGGGCTGGAGCCGCCCCACGAACAGCAGGAGCCGCACGTCCGCCATGTGGATGCGCTCGGCCGCCTCCCGCCTCGGGCGGGGGGCGAACACCCGGTGGTCCACCCCCGGGGGGACGAGCCGTACCCGCCCGGGCTCGGCCCCGTACAGGCCGACGAGCTGGGCGGCCTCGGCGGGCGTGGCGGCCACGAGGCGCTCCGCGCCCGCGATCGTCCGCGCCTCGCCCCGCACGCGCTCCGGCGCCTCCCCTAGCTCGCCCGGCGCGAGGAACCGGTCCTTCACCTTCGCCAGCGTGTGGAAGGACGCGACGAGGGGCACCCCCCACGCCCGGGCCAGGGCGGAGGCCACCTCCCCCGAGAGCCAGTAGTGGGCGTGGAGGAGGTCGTACCCGCCGACGAGCGCGGCCCGTCGCTCCACCCCCTCGATGAACCCCGGGACGAACCGGGCGAGCTCCTCCTTCGGCACCGGCGCGCGCGGGCCCGCCGTGACGTGCACGACCTCACCGCCGGGGGCGAGCTCGCGGACCTCGGCGACGTCGGGCGCGCGGCGGCGGGTGAACACGTCCACGTCGAAGCCGCAGGCCGTCAGCCTGGCCGCCACCGAGCGCACGTACACGTTCATGCCCCCTGAGTCCCCCGTCCCCGGCTGTTCGAGGGGGCAGGTGTGCATACAGATGAAGGCCACCCGCCGACGGACCCCGTTCCCCGGCAACTCCCCCACGTCCCGATGGTACGGGAGGACGCGGCTACGACGGTCGGCGCAGCGAGAAGACCGGCACGAGCTCGCCCACGGGCCGGCCGCCCCCGAGCACCGGGCGACGAGCCACCGGCCCGAGGCGCCCCACCGCGCGATCGTCCAGGACGCCGAGCCGCCGCAGGACGTGCACGAGGGCCGGGGCCGCCGCGCGCTCGCCCCCGTCGGCCACCTTCACCGCGATCCCCAGCCCGAGCTCGGGGACGGCGGCGCAGTGGAGGGCCTCCGCCCCCACCTTCGTCACGAGGCCGGGGACCGCCCGCATGAGCGCCGTGTCCGCCCGTCCCCGCCCCGCCACGAGGTAGGGCTCGGCGCGCATCGCGGCGACCGCCCGCTCCAGGGCCGGGGCCAGCCGGCCGAGCCGGTCGGGCTGGAGCAACCGCGCGTACGCCGTGGCTGCGGCCCGCAGCGGCACGCCGTGGACCGGGACCCCGCACCCGTCCACGCCGAGCCGGGGACGCTCGGTGCCCGTCGCCGCCACGACGGCCCGAAGGACCCGCCGCTGCAGCGGGTGGCGGGGCTCCGGGTACGAGGCCGCCTCGAGCCCGGCGCGGACGCACGCGAGGGCCATCCCCGCGTGCTTGCCCGAGCAGTTGTGGTAGATGGGGCGCCGGCGCAGCGAGGAGCGCCTCGCTCGCTCGTCCAGGGGCAGCGCCGGCGGGCAGCGGAGCGCGGAGACCCCGAGCCCCCCGCGCCCAAGGAGCGCCCGGACCGCGGCCACGTGCACCGGCTCGCCGCTGTGAGAGCCGCAGCAGACCGCGACGAGGCGATCCGGGAGCTCCTCGCCGATGAGCGAGAGCGCCACCGCCGCCTGGAGCGGCTTGGTCGCCGAGCGCAGGAACACCGTCGTCCCCGGATCCCCCACCCGCGCGTGGAGCCGCCCCGAGGCGTCGCACACCGCCACGTGGCCGAGGTGCACGGACTCGACGAGGCCGGAGCGGACGACGAGGACGAGGGGCTCGGCGCTCGGCACCGTGCGAAGCCTACGCCGGGCGGCGGCTCACCCGCCCGCCGCCTGGAGCAGGCCCACCGGCTCCTCCTCGACGAGCTCCACGAAGACCCGGACGATCTCCGGGTCGAACTGGGTGCCCGCGCCGTCCACGATCTCGCCCACGGCCCGCTCGACGCTCATCGCGCGCCGGTACGGTCGGTCGCTCGTCATCGCGTCGAAGGCGTCCGCCACGGCGAAGACGCGGGCGGCGAGCGGGATCTCCTCGCCGCGCAGGCCGTCGGGGTAGCCGGTGCCGTCGAACCGCTCGTGGTGGTGACGGACGAGGCGCTCGGCGTCGCGCAGGAACGTGATGGGGGCCACGATCTGCGCCCCCAGGACGGGGTGGGTCCGCATGACCTCCCACTCGTCCGCCGTGAGCGGCCCGGGCTTGCGGAGCACGTGCTCGGGCACCCCCACCTTGCCGATGTCGTGGAGGAAGAACCCGTAGCCGAGCTCCTCGGTCACGAGGGCCGGGTCGATCCGTCGGGCCAGGGCGAGGCCGTAGGCCTGGGTGCGCTCCAGGTGCCCCCGGGTGGCCGAGTCCTTCGCCTCGACGACCATGGCGAGGCTCTTCATCGTGGCGAGGTAGGAGCGGCGGAGCTCGCCGAGGACGCGCTCGAGCTCCCGGGCCCGCTCCCGCTCGGCCCGGTACAGGCAGCCGAGCTCCCGGGCGAAGACGATGAGCTGCTCGTGGACGGTGGGGAGCTCGTCGTCGCCCGGGAGCTCCCGGGCGCCGACCGTGGTGTCGAGGGTGGGCCGATCGTCCATGTCGGGGCCGCAGCGTAGCCGACCGATCCCGGCCGGTGTGGGACGATCCCAGCCTGCCCGCTCCGGCGGCGCCGCACCATCGGCCGACCGGACGGAACTCGCCTCCGCCTGCCGGCTCCCCCATCCGTCCGACGTCGTGGGCCCCCTGGGGCGCCCCCGGGCCGGATCGGGCTACGCGAGGGCGAGGGAGGGATCCTGCCGGTACCGGCGCTTCAGCTCGTCCTGGAGCCGGTCCAGGACGGCGATCACCTCGGCCCGGGCCCGCGAGACCTCCCGCTCCTCCCGCACGAGCCGGTCCGCCACCTCGGCCAGGCGCTCGTCGTCGAGCCGCGTGGGGTCCGAGATCGCGGCGTCGGAGACCAGCCGCTCGATCCGCCGACGGGCGAGGAGGACCTCCTCCTCGGGGAGCCCGACCCGGACGACCTCGCCCCGGGATGGCCCCTGGGACTCCCCCGCGAGGATCTCGGCCAGGCGCTCGACGAGGGGGCCCTGGTCGCCCCCGGACCGCCGCTCGAGCTCGGCGCGGAGGATCTCCGCCCGCCCCTGGACCAGGCGCCGGAGGAACGACAGGTACTCCCGCTCGGCCAGGCACTCGTCGCGTCGGGCCCGCAGCTCCTCCAGGCTCAGCTCCTCGAGCCCCTCGACGAACGCGGGGTCGCGGATCCGGTCGATCCGACGCTTCGTCTGCTCGCCCACGCGACGCTCCTTCCGATCGGCCCGGCGCCACGGGCCCTGGGACGCAGCGATGGTACCGCGGGCCGCTCGCCGGCGCTCAGCAGACCCGCAGGAGCATCTGGTAGGGGTTCACGGCGGCCCCGCCGCCCGGGTGGTACTCGAAGTGGAGGTGGTTCACGGAGCCGGCGTTGCCGGTGCTCCCCACGTACCCGATCACCGTCCCCGCCGAGACGCTCCCCGAGGCCGAGCTGTAGCCCGACAGGTGGGCGTAGAACGTGTACGTCCCGCTCGGCGCCCGGACGTAGGCCTGGAGGCCGCCGGCCGAACTCGAGCTCCTCGAGACGACCCCGGGGTGGGCCGCGACGACCGGCGTGCCGTAGGGCGCGATGAGGTCGATCCCCTGGTGGGTGTGGCCGACGCGGGGCCACCCGAAGGAGTCCACGAACGAGTTCGGCCCGGCCACGGGGCAGACCTGGATCGGCGAGCTCGGGTCCGGCGTCTGCCCGATGACCCGGAGCTCCCGCTGGGCCGCGACCTCCGCCCGGTACTCGGCGGTGAGGCGGTCCACGAGCTCGTCCACCCGGTCGAAGGCCGCCTGGATCCGCTCCCGCGCGGCGCGGAGCCGGCTCGCCTCCTCGGCCTGCCTCGCCTCCAGCGCGAGCAGGTCCTGCCGCTCCATCCGCAGCTGCTCGGCCGCCACGTCGCGCTCCACGATGAGGTCGGCGTCGGCCTGGGTCAGGCTGTCCAGGAACTCCAGGCGCGCCGAGAGATCGGCGATGGAGCTGGAGCCGAGGAGCAGGTCGAGGGTGGCCGCGGGGCCCGCCTGGAAGGACAGGACGGCCCGGCGCGCGAGCCGCCGCTCGGTCAGGGCGATCGCCTCCTCCAGGCGCGAGATCCGCAGCCTGGTGCGGGCGATCGCGTCGCGGGTGAGCTCCAGGTCCCGCTCCGCGTCCTGCCAGACCGCCGTGGCCTCGGCGAGCTCCGCCTGGACCTCCGCCAGACGGCGCTTGGCCGCCTCGAGCTCGGACTTCGTGTCGGCCGCGGCCGGCGCCCCGAGGGCCGCGGAGACGGCGAGGACGCCGGCCACCAGGGCCGGCCTGAACCTCCTCGGTCGGGGCCGTGCGCGCGCCGTCCTGCGCCCTCCTCGTCTCCCCCGCGGGCGGGCCGCGTCCGCGCCCGCAGATCCGGGGGAGGCTACCAAAGCCTCCCCGACCTGCGCAAACGCGCTCAGGCCTCCTTCATCGCCGCGATGAGGATGTCGGCCACCTCGGGGCGGGTGAACTCGATCGGCGGACGCTCGCCCCGGCGGAGCATCTCGCGGACCTTCGTGCCCGACAGCGAGATCCTCGCCTCCTCCCCGTGGGGGCAGGTCTTCACGCTCGCCATGCCCTCGCACGCGTTGCACCAGAAGGCGTGCTCGAACATGAGCGGGGTGATGCCGAGCTCCTCCGGCTCGAACCGCTCGAAGATCCGTTGCGCGTCGTAGGTGCCGTAGTAGGAGCCCACGCCGGCGTGGTCCCGGCCCACGATGAAGTGGGTGCAGCCGTAGTTCTTCCGGCAGATCGCGTGCCAGATCGCCTCCTTCGGCCCCGCGTAGCGCATCGCGGCCGGGAAGATGGCGATCATCGCCCGGTCCTTCGGGTAGTACCCGGCGAACAGCGCCTCGTAGCAGGCCATCCGGACGTGGGCCGGGACGTCGTCCTCCTTCGTCTCGCCCATGAGGGGGTGCACGAGGAGCCCGTCCACGATCTCCAGCGCGCACTTCTGGATGTACTCGTGGGCCCGGTGGATCGGGTTGCGGGTCTGGAACCCGACGACCGTGCGCCAGCCCCGCTCGCGGAAGGCGGCGCGGGTCTGCGCCGGCGTCAGCCGGTACTCCAGGAAGTCGCGGTGCTCGGGCAGCCGGATCGCCCGGACCGGCCCCGCGAGGCAGAGATCCCCGGCCTCCGCGAGCGCCTTCACGCCCGGGTGGGCGAGGTCCGTGGTCCCGAAGACCCCGAGGGCCTCCCGCTCCCGGTCGCGGCGGAAGATCTCGGCGACCTCCACGACGGCCAGGGGCTCGCCCCCCTCCTCGGCGAGGAGCGCCACGGCCTCCGCGCCCCCGATCCGCTTGGCGGCATCCTCGTCCAGGGAAAGCGTCACGGGGATGGTCCACGGCAGGCCGTTCGCGAGGTGCATCGTCTCGAGCACCGAGCGGTAGTCGCGCTCGCCCTGGAACCCGTCCAGGGGCGAGAGCGCCCCCACGGCGAGCAGCTCGAGGTCGGAGAGCTCCCGGGGGCTCACGACGAGCTTCGGCAGGTTGCGGGCCCGGCGCACGAGGGCCTCGGCCTCGGCGCCCTCCGCGAGGAGGTTCACGAGCGCCCCTCCGTGGGGCGCGATGGGATCCTGATCGATCATGGGTCGGTCCTTCCGGTCGGCCAGCCCGCGGACCGCCCGGCCCGCGGGCGGACCCAGGATACCGGCGCGGCGTCCGGGAGGGCGACCCCGCGCCGCGGGCGGCCGACCCGCCGATCGCCCGTCCGGGATATGCTGGCCCGGCCGGTCCGGGCCGAGGAGACCGAGATGCACACCCTCATCACCGACGACGAGCTCGCGGCGCTGAACGAACGGTTCGAGACCGCCTCCGCGGAGGAGATCCTCCGCTGGGCCCTCGTCGAGTCCGGCATCGAGCGCATCGCGATCGCCTCCGCGTTCCAGGCCGAGGGCACCTGCGTGATGCACATGGCCTCCCGGATCCGACCCGACGTGGAGGTCCTGTTCCTCAACACCGGGTACCACTTCGCCGAGACCCTCGCGTTCAAGGAGCAGCTCGCCGAGCGCCTCGGCCTCACCGTCACGGAGCTCGTCGGCCGCTACACGGTGGAGCAGCAGGCGGAGCGGTTCGGGCCGCGCCTGTACGAGCGGGACCCGGACCTCTGCTGCGAGCTGAACAAGGTGCAGCCCATGTTCGAGGCCCTCCAGAAGCTCGACGCCTGGATCACGGCGTACCGTCGGGACTCCTCACCCACCCGGGCGAACGCGCCGATCCTGGACCGCTACGAGCTCGAGCCCGGTCGACCGATCCTCAAGGTGAACCCGGTCGCCACGTGGACCCGCCGGGACACCTGGGCGTACCTGCGCCAGCACGACCTGCCCCACAACCCCCTCTACGACCTCGGGTACGCGTCGATCGGCTGCGCCCCGTGCACGCGGGTGCGCTTCCCCGGCGAGCCCGAGCGAGCCGGCCGCTGGGCCGGGCTCGCGAAGTGGGAGTGCGGGATCCACGAGCGGAACGCCCGCGAGGGGTGAGGCTGCGCAGGACCCGCCGCCCCGGACGGGGGCCGATCGACCTCAGGCGACGACCCAGAGGGCGTCCCGGGCCAGGCTGATCTCCAGGCGCGTCCGCTCCGGGAGCACGTCCCCGTCCACCTGGACCGGGAACGGCTGCCCCGAGGCGATGCGCACGAGGCTCGCGTCGTGCCAGTAGTCGATGTCTCGGCCGTGCACGTGGCGGGCGGAGCCGAAGACCTGCCAGGCGATCCGGGGGATGCTCCGCCGGGCGAGCCTGCGCACGGAGAGCACGTCCAGGCCCTCCTGGAGCGAGGCCCCCGGCGTCACCCGCAGCCCCCGACCGCGGTAGTACGTGTACGGGTCGGTCCGGCCCACCATGACCGAGAGCGAGGGCACGGGCTCGGCGCCGTCCACCGACACCGCGAGGTCGGGACGCCGCCCCGCGTAGCCAACGAGGAGCTCGCGGGCCACCGCCCGGAACGCCGCCCGGTCGAAGGAGGCCTTCGTGCGGGGGAAGCGCTCGTCCAGGCGGCGCATCGCCGCCGCGTCCACCCCGGCGCCGCAGTTCACCGCGAAGTACCGGTCGTCCGCCCGGCCCAGGTGGAGCTGGAAGGCCTCGTCGTCGAGGGCCCTGCCGATGAGCACGCCCGTGGCCTCGACCGGGTCCAGGGGCAGGCCGAGGGCCCGGACGAGGATGTTCGTGGCGCCCCCGGGCAGCGCCCCGAGCGCCGTCTCCGTCCCCGCGAGGGCGTTCACGACCTCGTTGATCGTGCCGTCGCCGGAGAACACGACGACGAGGTCCACCCCGTCGTCCACGGCCTGGTGGGCGAGCTCGCTCGCGTGCCCCCGCTGCTTGGTCTCGACGACCTCGAGCCGGAAGTCGGCCGAGAGGGCCTTCTCGATCACGGCGAGCGTGGGCCGGGCCACGGTCCGGGCGACCGGGTTCACGATGAGCAGGACGTCGCGGAAGCGCATGGGGCCTGCCCGAGTATCCCACGGGCGCTCGCGCCGCGCTCCGGTAGGCTCGGTGCCCATGACGCGCTCGGACTGGCTGCTGATCCTGCGGTTCCTGCACATCCTCGGGGCCGTCGTGGCCCTGGGCTTCTCGCTCTCGTACGGGCTGTGGATCTCCCGGGGCGATCGCGCCGGGGGGCCGGCGAGGTCCTTCGCGCTGCGCACCGTCTCGTGGATCGACCGCCGGCTCACCACCCCGGCCTACGGCCTCCAGCTCGTGACGGGGCTCCTCCTCGTGCTCCTCACCGACCTCGCGCGGTTCAAGCAGGCGTGGCTGGCCCTCTCGCTCGGGCTCTACGCGCTCCTCACCGCCCTCGCGATCGTCGCCTACGCCCCGGCCCACCGCCGCCGCACGGCCCTCGCGGAGCGGCTCGCGGCGGGCGAGCCGGTGGAGGCCCCCTACGCTGAGGTCTCCCGGACCGCCGACCGCTGGGGCCTCGTCGTCGCGGCCCTCACGCTCGCGATCCTCGCGCTCATGGTCTTCAAGCCCGGGGCCTGAGGCCGCCGCCGCTCACGGGGGGGAGCAGGGCGAGCTCGTCGCCGTCGGCCACGGGGGTGTCCCGGCCCGCCCGCTCGCCGTTCACGACGACGGAGCCCGAGGCCGCGATCCGGGCGAAGCGCTCGCCGAACCGGCGGCCGAGGGCGTCCGCGACCTCGCCCGCGGTGCGGCCCTCCTCCTCCACGACCCCCGTCCCGGCGATCTCGCGCAGGGCCGCGAACAGACGCACCCGGACCGTCACCGCCTCCGCTCCCCCGTCGTCATCGCAGGTCAAGGCTACCGTCCGGGGCGCCGAGGGGATAGGCTGAGGCGTCGATGGGGCTCTTCGTGCTGCTGTCGGACCGTCGCCCGGACGAGGCGCTCCCCGCGCTCCCGGGCCTGCTCCTCGACCTCAAGGTCGAGGAGCTCTCGGTCGCCGCCGTCCGCGACGTCCTCGCGCTCCGCCCCGAGCTGCTGCTGCTCGATGCGGCCGAGAACCCCGGCCAGGGCCACGCCGTCCTGCGGGAGCTCCGCCGGCGCGACGCGGAGGTCCCGGTCGTCGTGGTCGTCGAGCGCCGGGACCTCGAGCGCTTCCCCTGGGAGGCCCTCGCCGACGAGCTCCTGTACCCGGGCGCGCCCGAGGCCGAGATCCGCGTCCGCCTCGCGATGCTCCGCCGACGCCTCGGCCGCGGCGAGGGCGGGACGGTGCGGCTCGGACCCCTCGTCATCGACCCCGACGCCTACACGGCGACCCTCGCCGGCCAGCCCCTGGACCTCACGTACAAGGAGTTCGAGCTGCTGCGGTTCCTCGCAGAGCGGCCCGGGCGGGTCTTCTCCCGGCCTGCGCTGCTCCGCGAGGTCTGGGGCTTCGACTTCTACGGCGGCACCCGGACCGTGGACGTCCACGTCCGGCGCCTCCGCGCCAAGCTCGGGCCCGAGCACGAGCACCTCATCCAGACCGTCCGTGGCGTGGGCTACCGCGCGAGCGCCGAGCGCGAGCCGTGAGCGGTTCCAGCGACCGGCGCGACGTGCCGAAGGTGAAGATGCGGTGGACGGAACCGGGCGCTCGCCCGGCGACCCCCTGCCGGGGAAGGAGGACGGGACGATGAGATCGGCGATCGGGGCCCTCGCGCTCACCCTCGCGCTCGCGGCGTGCGGCGGCGGAGGGAGCGGTGGGGCGGGGTCGCAGCCCACGGGGTCGGAGCCCACGGCGAGCGCGACGGCGCCCGCGGTGGCCGAGCGCTACGAGAACGAGACCCACGGCTTCGCCCTCGACCGGCCCGAGGGTTGGGTGCTCGAGGAGGACCCCTCGACGGGCGCCGCGGTGCAGCTGTACGCGCTCGCGAGCGCCGCCGACGACTTCGCGGAGAACGTGAACGTCGTCGTGGAGGAGCTGCCCGCCGAGCTCACGGCCACCGAGTACATGGACGCGGCGTGGGCTCAGCTCGAGCCGCAGCTGGAAGGGGTGGAGCAGATCGGGCGCGAGGAGCTCACCGTGGGCGGCATGCCCGCCGCCTCGATCGAGTACCGGGCCCGGTTCCCTCAGGCCCCGGACCCGGTGCACCTGCTCCAGGTGGCCGTCCTGGACGGGCGCACGGCCTTCGTCATCACGTACACCGGGACCGAGGAGTTCGACCGCTACCGCGCCGACGCCGAGGCGATCATCGCGTCGTTCTCGCGCCCCTGAGGGATCCGCCGCCGGCCATCTGGGGGAAGAACTGGACCCGGTCGCCCTCGGCGAGCGCGACGTCTGGCCGCACCGCCTGCCCGTTCACGACGACGACGCAGGCCCGATGGGGCAGGCCGAGGACGGCCGCGAGCGAGGCCGCGGTCGCGGGCTCGGCGACCTCGACCGCGCCCGACCCGCCGGGCAAGCGGCCGGCGAGCGACCCCTTCAGCGTGACGTGGACCCGGATCACCAGCCCTCGGGCGATCCGTAGACGCCCTCCACGAGGTGCAGGATCCCGAGACGCTCCAGGCGGTCCCGCGGCGCGAGCAGGTTGATCTGGACGAAGCCCGGCAGACGGCCGATCTCCACCGCCCCGGAGATCGTGGCCCGGTTCTTCACCTCGTCCACGCTCATCCCGAGCAGCCTCGCCGCGCGCTCCACCCCGTTGTCGACGGCCGCGTTGATGAAGGGTCCCGACCCGAGGACCTGGATCGGCAGCACCGGCCCCTCGAGCTTGGTCCCGTGCTCCATGGCGAGGGCCATCGCCCGGTCCACCTCGGCCTTCGTGAACGGCCGGGCGAGGAACGGCAGGTCCTCCAGGGGCGGCAGGAGGATGGGGCCGTCGAGCTCGAGGCCCTTGATCACCTCCACCCGCACCACGACGCGGGCCGAGATGTCCGTGGTGTGCACCGCCACCTCGCCGTCCCCGATCATCGCGTGGACGTCCCCGGCGTAGATCCCCGCCCCGTCCACCTTCACGGGCACGATGAGGATCGAGCCCTCGCGCACCGAGTCGATGTCCATGTGGACGTCGGTGCGGAGCTCGAGCTGCTCCTCGGTGACGGCGAACTCGTGCTCGGCCCCGACGAGGAACGCGCCGAAGTCCCCGCAGTTGTGCGAGGAGGGCAGGTCGATCGCCGGGATCGAGCCGAGGTTCCCCGCCGAGACCCGCACCCGGGTCATGACGCCGACGAGATCGGCCTTGCCGAGCGTGACGATGGGGTGCTGGCGAGCGTGCTCCTGCAGGACGACCCACTCCCGGGCGTTCCGCGCGAGCTCCTCGGCCCGGGCCGGGGCGACCGTGACCCCGATCTCGTTGGCCTCGTCGAAGACCATCGTGTAGCCCTCGACCATGTGGAACGGGATGACCTCCGAGTGGCACGTGGCGCACCGCACCGCACCCTCACCGATCCCGTCCAGGTAGGTGTCCGGGTAGAGGAAGTGCCGCCCCGCGTCCCGGCAGGTGGGGCAGATCCGGGCGACGAAGGGATCGGAGATGTACCGACCCTCCCACCCCGTGTGGGTGCCCGAGGTCGTCGCCCGCGAGAGCTGCTCGAGGCGCTCGACGTGGATCGCCACCGCGTCCCCCACCCTCGCGCCCTCCACGGCCACGGGCAGCGTGACCTCGTGGCCGCTGCGGAGCGAGGGCGTGATCATCGGCCCCCAGCACCCCGGCACGGTCAGGTACTCGATCCGCCCCCCGTCCCTGACCGGCCCCAGCATCTCGTTGGATGGCCCCACGAGGTCCGTGTACCGGTCCACGACGAGGTGATCCACGGCAGCAGCTTCGCGCACGGCCATGACGCAACCCCCTCCGCTCCCGGCGCGCGCCGTTCGCGCGCCCCGACCATCGTCCGCCCGACCCGCGCTCACGGTCAAGCCGACCCGAGGAGCCACGGACGCAGTGCGGCTCGGCCGTCCGATGCCGTGCCTCGTAACCCTTGCGCCACAGCGGTTCCGGCCCGATGGACCCTTCCGCGCAACGGGGGCTATCCTGGACGCGATCGGATCTTCGGCCGTCGCGGCGGCGGGGATCCGTGAGCGGGGCCCCAGCCGTCGCCGGCGGTCCGGACGCGGAGGGAGGGGCCCATGCCCGAGTGTCCGATCTGCGGTTCGCCACAGCTCGTGCCGGTGCAGCACGGCCGGCATCGCACCGCCGCCAGCCTCGCCCTCGCCGGGACCCAGGTGGACGAGTGGGTCTGCGGCGACTGCGGGCGCCGCTTCGACGCCGAGCAGCTCCAGGCCACCGAGGCGACGCTGATCCCGTTCCCGGGACGCGCGCCCGAACCGGGGCTCGACCCCGGGGAGGGACCCTCGGGGGTGCCCCCGACCGAGGCGACCCCGCAGGAGCCGCCCGCGAGCATCGGGGCGACCCTGCGTCGGGCGCGCGAGCAGCGCGGCATCTCGATCGAGGAGGCGGCCGAGGCCACCGGGATCTGGCCGAGGGATCTCCGGGCCCTCGAGGAGGACGGGCCCGCGGAGGCCTTCCCGGGGCTCGCCTACGCGCGCCTGTACCTCCGGGACTACGCGGCCTTCCTCGGCCTGGACCCCGAGCCGCTCCTCGCCCGCCACCGGGCGCTCCACGGCTCCTCCGAGGAGGAGCCGCTGCTCGAGCCGCTGCCGGACCCCCGGGAGCAGATCCGGCGGGCCTGGCGGATCCTCACGACGATCTCGGCGACCATCCTCCTCGTGCTCATGGTGGCGCCCCAGGTCCGCCTGGGGGGCGAGGGATCGACACCGCCGTCTCCGACGCCCCTCGGCGCGAGCGCCGCGCAGGCGGCCGACCTCGGCGCGCCGGTCGCGCGGGAGCCCCGCCGGGTGCCGCCGCGCGTGGACCACCTGCGGATCGTGCTGGAGCTGCGGGAACCGTGCTGGATCGGCGCGACGGTGGACGGCGAGCGCACCGTCTCGCGGACCGCGGCCCCCCGGGAGCGGATCGTCCTGCGGGCCGATCGCGTCGTGGAGCTCGTGCTCGGCAACGGCGGCGGGGTGATCCTGCGGGCGAACGGCGAGCGCGTGCCCACCGGTGACCACGGCGAGGTGGTGCGCCTCACGTTCCGACTCCACGACGGGGTGGTGAGGACCGAGCGTGCCTGAGGTCTCGAGCGTCGGGGCGCTCTACCTCGAGCGCCTGACCGAGCGCGACCTGCGGCTCCTCGAGGGCGACGACCCGGGGAGCTCGGCACGGCTTCGCTCCGAACCCGGGCGGGTCCTGGAGCGGATCGCCTCGCCGGAGGTCTACGACGCGCTGTTCGCGCCCTGGGTGGGGGAGCCGTTCGTGCTCGCCAGCCCCCTGCTCGTGTTCTCGGTCCTCCTCGCCCAGACCGCCCGGGAGCTCGCCGAGCGGAGCCACATCCGGGAGTGGATCGGCCCCGGACGACGCGTCCCGGTCTTCGACGTCGAGGGGCCCCGGAGCTTCGCCGCGGATCCCCTCCGCCGGCTGTTCCTCGCGGAGATCCTCGCCTCCTACACGCACGTGGCGAGCGGGAGCCTGCTCGTGCGGACCCGGCGCGGGTGGGCTCGCCGCCGGTTCAGCGAGCTCGACCCGGTGCGCCTGGCGGAGCTCGTGGAGGTCGTCCCGCCCGCCGAGCGCCCCCTCGTCTACCGACGGCTCGGGGACCTCGCGCTCTTCCTCACCGGCGTCTTCCCGGACCACGTCAGCGCCCGCCTGTTCCGACCGGTCCAGGTCGAGCGGCTCACGCGCCTGCTCGGGCTCGAGCCGCCGGAGACCGACGGCGCCCTCGCGCTGCTCGAGCGGCTCGGGCGGCACGCCTACGAGATGGCCGCCGAGGGGGCCGGGCTCCTCAGACCGGGCCCGACCCCCGGCGGGGCGGGGCTCGCCCCGGTCCTCGCGGAGATGCCCGAGCGCTTCGCCGACGCCCGCCGGCTCCTGTTCGCGCTCACCGAGGGGCACCTCTTCCCCCGTCGTGAGCGCTGGTTCGGCACCTGAGCGGGGACCCCCGAAGCCCTACGCGCCGGTCCGGCGGAGCCGCCGCTCGAGCGCCGAGAGCGCGAGGAAGGCGGGCACCGCGACCCCGGCGAGCGCGAGCCCCCAGAGGGTGGCCTCCGCCAGGGCCGACCGGTCGCCCATCACCAGCACGTGGAAGACGGCGACGATCGCGAGCAGGGCGAGGTACCCCCCGCCCGCCAGCCGGAGCAGGTACGGCGCGAGATCGCGGAGGGCGGGCGGAGCCGCGCGGGGGCGCGGAGGCGGGCGCCGCGCCGCGGCCACCGCCATGCCCGCGCAGAGCAGGAACGCGGCGGCCGGCGCGACGAGCAGGCGCAGGTCCCTCACGGTCCCGGGAGGGGCTCCCACCCCCGCACGAACACGTGCCAGCCGATCCACAGCCACACCCCGAACAGGAGCGACCGCCCGAGGGCCGTCCGCGTGAGTGTGCGGAGCATGTCGCTCATGGTCGGCCAGGCGGGGCCGTGGAGGAGACCGATGGCTTGCCAGGTGAACAGGGCGGCGAAGATCGCGACCCACCCAACCACGGCCATCGTCCGCATCGGACCACCCCCTTGCCCGCTTCAACCTACCCCCGAGAGTTAACGCGCCCGTAACCACGAGGCCCGCCGCCACGTCTACGCTCCCGCCGTCCGAGGTTCGAGGAGGTGGGGCGATGCCGCTGAGCCAGGAGGCCGAGTACGTCCTGCGCACCGTCGAGGAGCGCGGGATCCGCTTCATCCGTCTGTGGTTCACCGACGTGCTGGGGTTCCTGAAGGCCTTCACCATCACCTCGCAGGAGCTCGAGGGGGCCTTCACGGAGGGGATGGGCTTCGACGGCTCCTCCATCGACGGCTTCTCCCGGATCGAGGAGTCCGACATGGTCGCGGTCCCCGACCCGAGCACGTTCCAGCTGATCCCGTGGAAGACCGAGGCCCAGGTCGCGCGGATGTTCTGCGACGTCCTGAACCCCGACGGCACACCCTTCGAGGGCGACCCTCGGTACGTGCTGAAGCGCCAGCTCCAGCGGGCCGCCGACCTCGGCTTCACCTTCTACGTGGGGCCCGAGCTCGAGTACTTCTACTTCCGCAGCCTGGACGAGCCCCGGTTCCTGGACCAGAGCGGCTACTTCGACGAGACGCCGCTCGACGTGGCCACGGACTGGCGCAAGCGGACCGTGGCGTACCTCGAGTCCATGGGCATCCCCGTCGAGTACGTGCACCACGAGGTCGCGCCGAGCCAGCACGAGATCGACCTGCGCTACACCGACGCCCTCACGATGGCGGACAACGTCATGACCTACCGCCTCACGGTGAAGGAGGTGGCCCAGGAGTTCGGGATCTACGCCACGTTCATGCCGAAGCCGGTGATGGGCGTGAACGGGAGCGGCATGCACACCCACCAGTCGCTGTTCCGGGGCGACCGCAACGCGTTCTTCGACCCCGACGACGAGTACCACCTGTCGGACGTGGCCAAGCGCTACATCGCGGGGATCCTGGAGTACGCGCCGGAGATCACCCTGGTCACGAACCAGTGGGTGAACTCCTACAAGCGCCTGGTCCCCGGCTACGAGGCCCCCGTGTACATCTGCTGGGCGCGCCGGAACCGCAGCGCCCTGATCCGGGTGCCGATGTACAAGCCGGGAAAGGAGCAGGCCACGCGGATCGAGTTCCGCTCGCCGGACCCGGCGTGCAACCCGTACCTCGCCTTCGCGGTGATGCTCGCCGCCGGCCTCGCCGGCATCGAGCAGGAGCTCGAGCTGCCGCCGGAGGCATCGAACAACATCTACGAGATGACGGACGAGGAGCGCCGGGCCGCGGGGATCCGCTCGCTCCCCGAGGACCTGTACGAGGCGATCGAGCTCGCGGCGTCCTCGAAGCTGCTGCGCGAGACCCTCGGCGAGCACGTGCACGAGTTCCTCATCCGCAACAAGCGGCAGGAGTGGGACGCGTACAAGGCCTACGTCACGCCCTACGAGCTCGAGCGGTACCTGCCGATCCTGTAGGCCCCGATCCCGGAGGCCGATCCCGCGACCGGCAGGCGCATCGGCGGGATCCCGGTGCGCCGGAACGGCGGGTGGCGCCGAGGGGGTCCGCTCGGGTATCGTCGCGGCTCCCGGAGCGGGAGGAGCCACATGGGTGAGGCGGAGCGCGAGGAGGAGCTGACCCCGGCCCTGGCGGAGGCGAGGCGCCGCCGGGCGGACCTGCACCACGCCCTCGTCGAGGTGGAGGAGGCCATCTCGGGACCGGCCGTGGGCCGGGAGGGCCTGTGGACCCAGGAGGTGGTGGCGGCCCTCGGCAAGCTCCGCGAGACGATCGAGGAGCACATCGAGGTCACCGAGCGCACCGACGGGCTCTACGACGAGATCCTCCACAAGGCCCCTCGGCTCGCCTCCGCGGTCCAGCGCCTCCGCGACGAGCACCCGGCGCTGCGCGACACGACCTCGGAGCTCATCGCCAAGCTCCGGACCGTGCCGATCGGCACCACCTGGTCGCTGGAGGACGCGCGGGATGAGATCGGCCGGCTGCTCGGCCGGATCGTGAAGCACCGGCAGGCCGGGGCCGACCTCGTCTGGGAGGCCTACAACCTGGACATCGGCGGCCTCGAGTAGGGGCCCGCCCCGCCCCACCGGGGCTACGCTGTCTCCGATGCGGATCGCGCTCGGGCAGGTGAACACCACGGTCGGGGACCTGGAGGCAAACGTCGACCTCCTCGCCTCCTGGAGCGGGCGCGCCACCCAGGCCGGGGCCGACCTCGTGTGCTTCCCCGAGCTCGCCATCACGGGCTACCCGCCGGAGGACCTCGTGCTCCGGCCGGAGTTCGTCCGGGACAACCTCGAGGCCCTCGCCGAGCTCGCCCGCCGGACCGCGGGCGGCTGCGCGGTGGTCGTCGGGTTCGTGGACCGGGGCGAGCGCGGCATCCACAACGCCGCCGCGGTGCTCGCCGGCGGCGGGATCGTGGCGCGGTACCGGAAGATCAAGCTCCCCAACTACGGGGTCTTCGACGAGCGCCGCTACTTCGAGCCCGGCCGCCTCGGCCGGGTCGTCGAGGTCGGCTCCGAGCGCGTGGGGCTGTCGGTGTGCGAGGACGCGTGGGCCCCCGGCCCGCCCTTCGACGTCTACGCGGCCGAGCGGGTGCGGCTCGTCGTGAACATCAACGGGTCCCCGTACCACCGGGGCAAGACCTCCGAGCGGCTCGGGGTCCTCGCGGATCGGGCCCGGGAGACCGGGGCGTGGATCGCCTACGTCAACGCCGTGGGGGGGCAGGACGAGCTCGTCTTCGACGGCGGCTCGATGGTGGTGGCGCCCACCGGCGAGCTCGTGCACCGGGCCACGATGTTCACCGAGGACCTGCTCCTCGTCGAGCTCCAGGACGTCCGGGGCGGGGCGACCTGGGCCGTCGCCGCCGGGCCCGAGCGCGCCCCCTGGCCGCAGGGGCCGGAGGAGGTCTACCGGGCGCTCGCCCTCGGCCTGCGGGACTACGTGCGCAAGAACGGGTTCCGGGAGGTTGTCCTCGGGCTCTCGGGCGGGATCGACTCGGCCCTCACCGCGACCCTGGCCGCCGACGCCCTCGGGGCCTCCGCGGTCCACGCCCTCGCCATGCCCTCCCGCTACTCCTCCCCCGAGAGCCTGGAGGACGCCCGGGAGGTCGCCCGCCGCCTGGGGATCCGGCTCGACGTGATCCCCATCGAGGAGACCTTCGCGGCGTACCTGCGGGCCCTGGAGCCGCTGTTCGCCGGCACCGAGCCCGGGGTGGCCGAGGAGAACATCCAGGCCCGGATCCGCGGGAACCTGCTCATGGCGATCTCGAACAAGCGGGGTGGCCTCGTCCTCGCCACCGGCAACAAGAGCGAGTACGCCGTCGGCTACTCGACGCTGTACGGGGACATGGCCGGGGGGTTCGCCCCGATCAAGGACGTGCCGAAGACCCTCGTCTACGAGCTCGCCCGGTGGCGGAACGCCCGCGACGGGACGCCTCCGATCCCGGAGCGGGTCCTCACGAAACCCCCCTCGGCCGAGCTCCGACCCGGCCAACGGGACACGGACTCGCTCCCGCCCTACGAGGTGCTCGACCCCATCATCGAGGCGTACGTGGAGCACGACCTCGGGCCCGAGGAGATCGTCGCCGCTGGCCACGACCCCGCCGTCGTGGAGCGCGTGGTGGCGATGATCGACCGAGCCGAGTACAAGCGCCGCCAGGCGGCGCCGGGCATCAAGATCACCCCCCGGGCCTTCGGGAAGGACCGACGGATGCCGATCACGAACCGCTACCGCCGCGGCTCCCCCGTACACTTCGACCCGGGGCGGTAGCTCAGCCTGGTCAGAGCAGGGGGCTTTTAACCCTCGTGTCGCGGGTTCGAATCCTGCCCGCCCCACGCCGGGCTCCCGACCGGCGCCCCGCGTGGTTGCGTCGGGACGATCCCACTGGTACGGTCCGGCTACCCGTGAGCGAGCCGGGCGAGCGCCGCGCGAGACCCGAGGGACGGAGACGGCGCCGCGCGACCGGCGCGCGCCGGCGGGTGCGTCTCCGGTGCGGGACCTCCACGTCAGTTCCGTCCCCCCGGCGGCCGATACCCAAGGGGAGGACATGCTGAGGCTGCTCGCCGTCACGCTCGTCGGAGCCCTCGCCATCGGGGTGCTCTCCGGGGGTCGTCTCTCGCACCTGGCCGAGGTCCGGTTCCGCCTGGCCTGGCTCGGCCTCCTCGGGGTGGCGCTGCAGCTGCCGCCGGTGGACGGGACCGCGGGGGACCTCCTCCTCCTCGCCTCCTTCGCCTGCCTCCTCGGGGCCGTCGGCGCCAACCTGCGTCGGCCCGGCTTCCCCCTCGTGCTGGTGGGCCTGGCCCTGAACCTGCTCGTGATCGGGGTGAACCACGGGATGCCCGTGAGCGAGGCGGCGATCCGGGCCTCGGGGCAGGCCGAGACCCTCGACGAGCTGCGGGCCTCCGACTCGCCGAAGCACCACCTCATGGGACCGGGGGATCGCCTCACCTTCCTCGGGGACGTGATCCCGATCCCGCCGCCGATCCGACAGGCCGTGAGCGCAGGGGATCTCGCCGCGCTCCTCGGGATCGGCTGGTTCGTCGCGGCGGCGACCCGGCGCCGGACCTCTGCCGACCCCGAGCCGCTCGCGGCGGCCGAGGCGGCCCCCGCCCAGGCGGTCCTCGAGCCCACCACCCCGCCCGTCGAGACCCTCGCCCCGACCGCCCACGCCGCGGGGCCCGGGCCGGGACGCTACCGGCGGCTCCTCCGCCACCGGGACTTCCGCCTCCTGTTCGCCGCCCAGACGCTCACGATGCTCGGGGACGTCGCCCTCGTCCTCGTCCTCGGGATCTGGGTGAAGGCCATCACCGGCTCCGACGGGGCGGCGGGCTCCGTGTTCCTCGTCTACACGCTCCCCGCGCTCGTGGCCCCCCTGGCCGGGCCCCTCGTGGACCGGTTCCCGAGGCGGCGGATCATGATCGTGAACGACCTCGTGACGATGGGCGTCGTCCTCAGCCTCCTCCTCGTGCGCGGGTTCGCCCAGGTCTGGATCATCTACGCGGTCGCGTTCTGCTACGGGGGCCTCCAGATCCTGTTCTTCGCCGCGCGCTCGGGCCTCCTCGTCGCCATGCTCCCCCCGGAGGAGCTCGCCGAGGCGAACGGCCTCATCGAGTCCCTCCGCAACGGCCTGCGGATCGTCGGCCCCCTCATCGGGGCGGGTCTGTTCGCGCTGTGGGGCGGCGGGGCCGTGGCCCTCCTCGACGCCTCGGTGTTCGTGGTCTCGGCCGTGATCCTCTCCCGCATCCGCTCCCCCGACCTCCCCCGCCGCGAGCGCGAGGAGGAGACGCCCTGGCAGGAGCTCGCCGCGGGGGTTCGGCACATCGTGCGGACGGTGGACCTCCGCCGCGTGGTCTTCTACACGGCGGCCGTGCTCATCGTGCTCGGGATCGTCGAGGTGGCCGTCTTCGGCCTGGTGGACGCGGGGCTCGGCCGGGATCCGGAGTTCCTCGGGGTGATCTCCACCATCGAGGGGGTGGGCGCGGTCCTCGGCGGCCTGGCGGCCGCCTGGACCATGGCCCGTCTGGGCGAGGTGCGGATGGCGGCGGCCGCGCTCGCCGGGTTCGGGCTCGCCGTGGCCCTGGACGCCACCGCCGTCCTGCCCGTCGTCGTGCCCGCCTCGGTCCTCGTCGGCGTCTTCGTCGCCCTCTACTTCGTCGCCTACAACACGCTCCTGCAGCGCCGTACGCCCCTCGAGCTCCAGGGGCGGGTCTTCACCGCCTCCGAGGCGATCACCACGGTGCCGTACTCGATCTCGATCGGGATCGGCGCGCTCATCGTGGACGTCGTGGGGTTCCGCGCGCTCTACCTCGCCACCGCGGTCGCCTGCGCCCTCGGCGGCGGCCTGCTGTACCGGGCGGACGCTCGGTCGACGAGGCCGGCCCTCGAGGGCGGCTCCGGGTCCGCTCCGGAGGGTGTCGGCGGCTCGTCCTAGCCTGCCCCCGTGCGCCGGGAGATGGTCGTGGGGGATCGGGGCACGCGGATCGCGGTCCTCGTGCCCGAGGGGCGCCGTGAGCGCATGCGAGGCCTCCTCGCCGCGCCGCCCCTCGGGGACGAGGCGGGGCTCCTGCTGGAGCGGGCGCGATCGGTCCATACCTTCGGGCTGCGCTCACCGATCGCGGCGGTGCTGCTCGACGCGGAGCTGCGGGTCCGGGGGGCCGTGGAGCTCCGGCCTCATCGCGTGCTCCTGCCCCGCCCGGGGGTGCGCCACGTCCTCGAGCTCGCGCCCGGCGCCCGGGTCGTCCTCGGGGAACGCCTCCGCCGGGTCCCGGGCCCATGCGGGCTCGGCCGTCCGCACGGTGACCCGCGTTATACTGGGGCCGCCCCCGGTGGGGGGCATGGATGCGCCCCCATCGTCTAGCGGCCTAGGATTTCGCCCTTTCAAGGCGGCGACACGGGTTCGAATCCCGTTGGGGGCACCGAAAACCGAACAGAGCACGCGGCTGTGGAGGAGCCTGGAGTCCTCATCGCCCTGTCAAGGCGAAGATCGCGGGTTCGAAGCCCGTCAGCCGCGCGAGGGCGAGGTAGCTCAGTTGGCAGAGCACGCGGCTGAAAACCGCGGTGTCGGCGGTTCGATCCCGCCCCTCGCCACCTCCCTCAGTTGAGGCTCTCGCGACCCCGGACCTCGGCCCACCGACCGAGCACCGCCTGGTACAGCTCGACGGGCCGGCCGCGGTCCCCCGCCGCGAACGCGGCGATCGCCTCCTGGATGTCGCGCACGCTGCGGTCGTCGTCGAGGTCGTCCCAGCGCAGGAACGCGCAGAGCCCCCCGTAGTCCAGCTCGACGAGGGAGCGAGGGTCGAAGACCGCGAGCCACTGGTGGAGCTCCACCACGGCCTCCGCCACCTCCCCCAGGTCCGAGCCGCGGAGGACCGGCACGGCCCGCTCGGCCCGGCGCATCGCCCGCCGGGCGGTGGTGAGGTACGAGAGGTGGTGGCGTCCGTCCCGCTCGATGAGGCGGCGCTCGGCGTCGTCGAAGAGGACGAACCAGCGGACCGGGACGTGCCAAGGGCTCTCCATGACCGCGGCCACGGCACCGGGCTCGCGCCGCCGCAACCGCCGGAGCTCCCGGGCGGCCCGCCGCGCCAGGCCCCGCGGCAGGAACGCCTCCGCCCCCTCGAAGGGACGGGCCCGATCGAAGGCGAGGATCCCCGCGAGGGTCCGCAGGCGGGTGCGGAGCGGGCACACGTAGGTGGCGCCGTCCACGAGCTTCACGAGCGCCCCTTCGTCCTCCACGGGGACGAGCAGACCGAGGCGGTCGCCGGCCGGGAGCTCACGGTAGACCGGGCGCGGCGGGCTCACGTGCCCGCCGTCGAGGATGTACCGCTCGTACCGGGCTCGCTCGGCCGCGGGGAAGCCCTCCAGGGGCTGGTAGATGCGCAGCTCGGCCGAGGGGACCATGGCGCCGAAGCATATATGCTCTGGCCGACCCAGCTCCACCCCATGAGCACGCCCGAGACGGACGACGGCTTCCCGACGCTGCGGTGCCTGGCCCCCGACGGCTCGCCCGTCGGGGACGTCGAGGTCGGCCTCGACGAGGACGGGTTGCGGGGCCTCCTGCGCTGGATGATCCTCGCGCGGCGGCTGGACCGCGAGTGCATGGCCCTCCAGCGCCAGGGCGAGCTCACCGTGTACCCGCCCTTCGAGGGCCAGGAGGCCGCCCAGGTCGGCAGCGCCGCGGCCCTCGCGCCGCGGGACATGGTCTTCCCTTCCTTCCGAGAGCTCGCCGCCGCGATCGTCCGGGGGGTGGACCCCGTCGAGTACCTCGAGTACCACCGCGGGACCTGGCACGGCGGGCCCTACGACCCCTCCGCCACGGGCTTCGCCCCGATCTGCGTCCCCGTGGCCACGCAGCTCCTCCACGCCGTGGGCTGGGCCCTCGGCTCCAAGCTCGACGGCCGCGACGCCTGCGCCCTCGCCTACTTCGGCGACGGCGCCTCCTCGGAGGGCGACTTCCACGAGGCCGCGAACCTGGCCGCGGTGTACCGGGCGCCCGCCATCCTGTTCTGCCAGAACAACGGGTGGGCGATCTCGGTCCCCTCCCGGGCCCAGTTCGCGGCGCCCATCGCCGCCCGCGCGGCGGGGTACGGCATGCCGGGCGTGCGCGTGGACGGCAACGACGTGCTCGCGGTCTACCGGGCGACCCGGGAGGCTGTCGAGCGGGCCCGCGCGGGCGAGGGCCCGAGCCTCATCGAGGCCCTCACGTACCGCCTCGGCCCCCACACGACCGCCGACGACCCCACCCGGTACCGGGAAGAGGCCGAGGTCGAGCGGTGGCGGGCCCTGGACCCGATCCCGCGCTTCCGTCGGTTCCTCGAGCGAGAGGGGCTGGTGGACGAGGCCACCGTGGCGGAGCTCGAGGCCGAGGCGGAGCGCTGGGTGCGGGAGGTGCGGGGCGCCGTCGTCGCCATCGGGAGGCCCCCCGCCTCGGAGGTCTTCGACCACGTCTTCGCCGATCCCCCGGCGACCCTGCTCCGGCAGCGAGAGGAGGCGCTCGGCGATGCCTGAGGTGACGATGGCGGGGGCGCTGAACGCGGCGCTGCGCGACGCCATGGTCGAGGACCCGCGGGTGCTCGTCTTCGGCGAGGACGTGGGCTCGCTCGGCGGGGTCTTCCGCGTCACCCAGGGTCTCCAGCGCGAGTTCGGGCCCGAGCGGGTGTTCGACACCCCGATCTCCGAGTCCGGCATCGCGGGGATGTGCGTGGGTCTGGCCATGGCGGGCTGGCGCCCCGTCGCCGAGATGCAGTTCGACGGCTTCAGCTACCCGGCCCTGGATCAGATCATCAGCCACGTCGCGAAGTACCGGGGGCGCACGAGGGGGCGCGTGGCGATGCCCGTGACGATCCGGATCCCCTCCTTCGGCGGGATCCGGGGCAAGGAGCACCACGGCGAGAGCCCCGAGACCTACTACGTCCACACCGCGGGCCTGAAGGTGGTCGCGCCGTCCGATCCCCTCGACGCCTACCGCCTCCTCCGCCTGGCCATCGCCGATCCCGACCCGGTCATCGTCCTCGAGCCCAAGTCCCGCTACTGGTCGAAGGCCACGGGCCAGCTCACGACCGAGGGCCCCGGCATCGGGCGGGCGCGCCTGCTCCGCGAGGGCTCGGCGTGCGTCCTCGTCTCCTTCGGCGCGATGGTCGCCCGGTGCCTCGATGCGGCAGCCGTCCTCGACGCGGAGGGCCTCCCCTGCGCGGTGGTGGACCTGCGCTCGCTCTCGCCCCTCGACGTGGAGACCCTCGCCGAGGCGGTGCGGGCCGTCGGGCGGGCCGTGGTGGTCCACGAGGCGCCCCTCACCCTGGGCCTCGGCGCCGAGGTCGCGGCCCGGATCGCCGAGGAGGCCTTCGACCACCTCGAGGCGCCCGTCCGGCGGGTGACGGGCTGGGACGTCCCCTACCCCCCGGCCGCCCTCGAGGACGTCCACCTCCCGAGCGTGGAGCGCATCGCCCGGGCGGTGCGGGAGGTCGTGGCGTACTGATGGCGGAGCGGACCTTCCACCTGCCCGATCTCGGCGAGGGGCTCGAGGAGGCCGTGATCTCCGCGTGGCTCGTGGCCGAGGGCGACGAGGTGGCGCTGAACCAGCCCCTCGTCGAGGTCGAGACGGCCAAGGCCGTCGTGGAGGTTCCGAGCCCCTTCGCGGGCCGCGTGCTGCGGCTCCACGGCTCCCCGGGGCAGACCGTCGCGGTCGGCGCCCCCCTCGTGACCTTCGAGGTGGCCGAGGAGGAGGCGGGGCCGGCGCTCCAGGCCCGAGGCCCCGGCGCGGCGCCGGAGCAGCCGGGGCCCCGGGCGACCCC
>FWPU01000884.1_pt1 | contig 94448 bp, 89 predicted proteins | sample 2228361 | NCBI WGS metagenome assembly FWPU01 (sample SAMEA103939777, study PRJEB20133) | metagenome | reverse complement strand
CTCGCGGCCGCCGCCCGGGCCGGTCGCGTCGCGCGGGTCGACGGCGCGGCGCTCGCCGCGCGGCACGGCTTCGCGTTCGACGAGGTCGGCTATGTCCTGTTCGACGCGGCGAGCGGCGAGGTGCTCGACGAGCACCAGGCGGACGGCTCGTTCATCCCGGCGTCGACCACCAAGGTCGCGACCGCGCTCGCCGCTCTCGAGGTGCTGGGCGGCGACTTCCGCTTCGCGACGACGCTGCTCGCGACGGGGCCGATCCGCGACGGCACCGTCGCGGGCGACCTCTACCTCCGCGGCGGCGGCGACCCGACGCTCACCAGCGACGACCTCCGCGCGATGGCCCGCGAGCTGCGCGCCCGCGGCGCGACGCGCGTCGCGGGCCGCTTCCTGTTCGACGACGGGCTCTTTCCCCGCAGCACCGAGATCGACCTGCTGCAGCCGGAGGCGGCGTCGTACAACCCGGCGGTGAGCGCGCTGTCGGTCAACTACAACCGGCTGGTGCTGCGCTGGCGGCGGACGGGGAAGCATGGCTCCTTCGCGACGACGCTCGTCTCGCCGGCCGACGGCGGCGCGGTCGCGGTCCCCGGGATCGGGACCGGGACGCTCTCCGCGGACCTCGACCCGCGCATCCAGCTCGTGCTCGCGCGCGAGCCGTCGCCGCGCTGGCTGCTCTCGCCGCGGCTGCCGGCCAAGGGCGCGATCGATGTGCCGCTCAAGCCGGACCCGGCGCGGGCGGCGGCGGCGATCTTCGCCGCGCTCGCCCGGGAGGCGGGAGTCCGGCTGCCGGAGCCGCGCCGCGGCACGGTGCCGGACGACGCGCGCGTGCTGGTCCGCGAGGAGAGCGATCCGCTCGTGGTCGTCGTCGAGGGGCTGCTCCGCTACAGCAACAACCTGACCGCCGAGCTGGTCGGGCTCGCGACCTCGCGCCAGCTCACCGGCACGGGGCTCGCGCTCGGCCCGTCGGCGGCGCGCGTCACCGCGTGGTGGCGCGACCGCCTGCCCGAGACCTCCTTCGCCGGGTTCTTCGCCGCGAACCACTCGGGGCTGAGCTCGCGCACCCGCCACTCGCCACGCCAGCTCGCGGCGATCCTCCGCCACGGGCGCGCCTCGCTCCGCGACCTGCTCGCCCCGTGGCGCGGCGCCCCGGACGACGCCCGCTCGGGTGAAGAGGGCCGAGGTCGCGTGCGCGCCAAGTCGGGCACGCTGCTCTACGGCGACGGGCTGGTCGGCTACCTCGAGCGCCCGGACGGCCGCGTCCTCGGCTTTGCGATCCTGCTGAGCGACCTCGACGCGCGCTCCCGCCTCGATGCGACGCGCGACGTGCGGATCACCGCGTCGCCGCCCGCCGCGACCGAGTGGACGAACCGCGCGAAGGCGCTCGAGCGCGAGCTCGTCCTGCGCTGGCTCGCGGGCGCGAGCTGAGGGCGCGAAGGCCGTGCGCGGGGTGCGCTTCAGCCGCTGAGCGGAAAGTAGCCGACGTCGCGGACGACCTTCTGGCCGCGCTCGCCCTGCACCCACTCGACGAAGCGCCGGGTGTCCTCGTCGGCCGGCTCGACGACGTGCAGCCACAGCTTGCGGGCGAGCGGGTACCTGCCGCTGCGCGCGTTCTCGACGGTCGCCGCGACCGGCGGCTCGCCCGGTGCCGTGCGCAGGCCGAGCTTCTTGGCCCCCGCGCTCGCGTAGGCGATGCCGCCGAAGCCGATGCCGTGCGGGTCCTTCGCGACCGAGTCGACGACGCTCGCCGTCCCGACGAGCGTCAGCATGTCGAGGGAGAAGTCCTGGCCGCGCAGCACCTCGCGGCGGAAGAAGCCGTACGAGCCCGAGCTGTGGTCGCGCCCGTAGATCGCGATCGGCGCGTCCGGGCCGCCGAGCTCGCGCAAGCTCGTCCGCCGGCCGAGGAAGACGTCCTCCAGCTCGGCGAGCGTCAGCGCGTCGATCGGGTTCGACTCGTGCACGACCACCGCGAGCGCGTCGACTGCGACCGGGATCTGCGCGACCTTCCCCCCATGGCGCGCTTCGGCCCGCGCTACCTCGTCCGGGGTCATCGGCCGCGAGGCCGCGGCGACGTCGGTCGTGCCGTTGATCAGCGCCGCGATCCCGGTCTCCGAGCCGCCGCCCGTGAGCTGCACGGCCGCCCCGGGATGCTCCGCGAGGTAGTGCTCGATCCAGCGCTGGGCGAGGATCACCATCGTATCCGAGCCCTTGACCGTCACGGCGTCCGCCGCGCCGGGACGCGGTGCGAGGCAGACGAGCAAGGACGCCGCGGCGAGCCCGGCCGCGCGCCCGCGGAGGACGAGGCGAGGCAGCACGCGGGCCAGGGTAGCAGGACGGGCCCACGTCGCGAATTCGCGGACCCTTCCTTGACCGTCGGCCCTCTACCCTCTACTCCCCGTGGGCCGGCCTCGAAGGGAGGAGCACGTGTTCGAGAAGTTGATGCCCAAGGAGATCGTGTTCTTCGACTACTTCGAGCGCATGGCGGCGAAGATCGTCGACGGCTGCACGGCGGTCCAGGACCTGCTCGAGGACTGCACGAACGTCGCGGACAAGGCCCGGCGCATCAAGGTGATCGAGCACGAGGCCGACGTCATCACCCACCAGTGCATCGCGGCCCTGCACAAGACCTTCATCACGCCCTTCGACCGCGACTCGATCCACCGCCTCATCACCAAGATGGACGACATCCTCGACCTCGCGGAGGCGGCGTCCGACCGGCTGAGCCTCTACGGCACGACGCCGACCGACGAGGCGCGCCAGCTCGGGCGGGTCCTCGTGTTCGGCGTCGACGAGATCGCCAAGGCCGTGCGCGGGCTGCGCAACATGAAGAACGCGCAGCAGATCCTCGCCCAGTGCGTCGAGGTGAACCGGCTCGAGAACGAGGCCGACACCTTGCTGCGCGTGGCGGTCGGGAAGCTCTTCCAGACGGAGCGCGACCCGCTGCTCGTCATGAAGCTCAAGGAGCTCTACGAGGGACTCGAGGAAGCAACCGACCGCTGCGAGGACGTCGCGAACCTCCTCGAGGGCATCGTGCTCGAGCACGCCTGAGGAGACCCGCCCATCGATACGCTTCTCCTGGTCGCGTGCGCGATCATCGCGGTCGCGCTGGTCTTCGATTTCATTAACGGCTTCCACGACGCCGCGAACTCGATCGCGACCGTGGTCTCGACCCAGGTGCTGTCGCCGCGCGCCGCCGTGCTGTGGGCCGCATTCTTCAACTTCATCGCGGCCTTCGGCTTCGAGACGCACGTCGCGAAGACGATCGGCAAGGACGTGATCGACATCGAGGCGGTGAACGCGGCTGCGGCGCTCAGCATCGTCGTCTCCGGGCTGCTCGGCGCGATCGTCTGGAACCTGATCACCTGGTACTTCGGGCTGCCGAGCTCGTCGTGGCACGCGCTGGTCGGGGGACTCGTCGGCGCGGCGATCGCCGAGGCGTCGAGCTTCCGGCTCGTGCACTGGACGGGCATCGAGATCATCGCGATCTTCATCGTGGTCGCGCCGGCGCTCGGGCTCCTGCTGGGAGCGCTCATCATGATCGCGCTCGCGTGGATCTTCCGCCGCTGGCCGCCGCTGCGCATCGACCGCTGGTTCCGCATCGGCCAGCTCTTCTCGGCCGGCTTCTACAGCCTCGGGCACGGGCTGAACGACGCGCAGAAGACGATGGGCGTGATCTTCATGGTGCTGGTCGCGACCAACCAGCTCGGCGTCGAGGCGGCGGCGACCGGGCACATCCCGTTCTGGGTGGTGATCCTCTGCCACGCCGCGATGGCGGCCGGCACGGCGATGGGCGGCTGGCGCATCGTGAAGACGATGGGCATGCGCATCACCAGGCTCAGACCGGTCGGCGGCTTCGCCGCGGAGACCGCGGGCGGCCTCACGCTGGCGCTCAACTCGTACATGGGCGTGCCGGTGTCGACGACGCATGTGATCACCGGCGCGATCGCGGGCGTGGGCTTCACGCGCGGGGTGCGCGCGGTGCGCTGGGGCATCGCGGGGTCGATCGTCTGGGCGTGGATCCTGACGATCCCGATGTCCGGGCTGGTCGCTGCGCTCGCGTGGTACCTGATCGGCAGGGTGCTCGAGTGACGAGGGCGGGACGATGAGCGACGACCGAGGCGCCGGGCACGAGCCGTACCGCGACCGGTCGCTTCCGGTCGAGGAGCGCGTCGAGGACCTGCTCCAGCGCATGACGCTCGAGGAGAAGATCGAGCAGATGGCCGGCCTCCGCATGGAGGCGATCGACTCGCTCTACCACACGCCTTCGAACCCGCGGCTCGGCATCCCGGGCTACCGGATGGTCGACGGGCCGCGCGGCGTGCGCGCCGGCCAGGCGACCGCGTTCCCGGTCGCGATGGCGCGCGGCGCGACCTTCGACCCCGACCTCGAGCGCCGGATCGGCGAGGCGATCGGCCTCGAGACGCGCGCGAAGGGCGGCAACGTGCTGCTCGCGCCCGTGGTGAACCTGCTGCGCCACCCGCGCTGGGGCCGCGCCCAGGAGACCTACGGCGAGGACTCGCACCACCTGGGCGTCATGGGCGCGGCGTTCGTCGAGGGCGCGCAGCACCACGTCGTCGCGAGCGTCAAGCACTACGCGGTGAACAGCATCGAGAACAACCGCTTCACGGTGAGCGTCCAGCTCTCGGAGCGAACGCTCCGCGAGGTCTACCTCCCGCACTTCGCTCGTACCGTCCGGGCGGGCGTCGGCTCGGTGATGAGCGCGTACAACCGGGTGAACGGCACATGGTGCTCGGAGCACCCGCACCTGCTGCGCAACATCCTGCGCGACGAGTGGGGCTTCGACGGCTTCGTCGAGTCCGACTGGATCTTCGCGATGCACCACACGGCGGCGTCGGCGAACGCCGGGCTCGACATCGAGATGCCCGCGCCGCGTGTCTACGGCGAGCGCCTCGCCGCGGCGGTTCACGCGGGCGAGGTGAGCGAGGCGACGATCGACGCGGCGGTCCGCCGGATCCTCCGGATCCAGCTCCGCTTCGGCATCTTCGACGGCCTCGAGCCGGTCGACCCGTCGGTGGTCGCGTGCCCGGAGCACGTGGCGCTCGCGCGCGAGGCGGCGGCGAAGTCGATCGTGCTGCTGCGCAACGAGGGTGCGCTCCTGCCGCTCGACCGAGCATCCAGCCGCCGGATCGCGATGGTCGGCGCGCTCGCCGCGACGGCGAACCTCGGCGACCGCGGCAGCAGCTACGTGTCGCCGCCCTTCGCGGTCACGCCGCTCGACGGGCTCCGCGCCGCCGCGGGCAGCGTCGAGATCGACGCGATCGCGGTGGACGCGCCGGACGCCGAGGCGCTCGCGCGGGTCGCAAGCGCCGACGCGGCGATCGTCGTCGTCGGACTCACCGCGGCCGACGAGGGCGAGGGCCAGATCACCGCGGGCGACCGGACGCGGCTCTCGCTCTCGGACGAGCACGAGCGGCTCGTGCTCGCGGTCGCGCAGGCGAACCCGCGCACCGTGGTCGTGCTCGAGGGCGGCAGCGCGATCGAGGTCGAGCGCTGGGTGGAGCGCGTGCCGGCCGTGCTCATGGCCTGGTATCCGGGCATGGCGGGCGGGCACGCGATCGCCGACGTCCTGTTCGGCGTGGTGAACCCGTCGGGACGCCTGCCGGTCACGTTCGCGCGCTCCGAGGCGCAGCTTCCGCCGTTCGTCAACGATCGCGACGAGGTCGAGTACGGCTACCTGCACGGCTACCGGCTCGCCGACGCGCAGGGGCACGAGCCACGCTGGCCGTTCGGCTTCGGCCTCTCGTACACGACCTTCGCCTACCGCCGGCTCGAGCTCGATGCGGACCATCTACCCGCGGACGGCACGCTCGTCGCGCGCGTGGAGGTCGCGAACACGGGAGCACGCCCGGGCGACGAGGTCGTGCAGCTCTACGTCGGCTGCGAGCGCTCGCGGGTCGAGCGCGCGGTGCGCGAGCTGCGCGCCTTCCGCCGCGTGCACCTGGCACCCGGGGAGAGCGCCGTGGTGACCCTCGAGGTCCCGGTCGCGGAGCTCGCCTTCTGGGACGAGACGGTGTCCGCGTGGGCCGTCGAGGCGACGACGTACCGCGTCTGGGCCGGCTCGTCGTCGCGCGACCTGCCGCTCGAGGCCCGGTTCACGGTGGTTCCGTAGGCTTCTGCTTGACGGACGCGCGGGCCCGGCGCCCGGTTCGAACCGTCGGCCCTCCGATCAGTCGACGTAGCCGAGCGCGCGCAGGCGCTCAGTCTGCTTGGCGTTGGGCTCGAAGCTCTCGGCGAGCTTCGGGACGCCCTTCAGCGAGGCGATCCAGCGGTCGAGCGTCGCCTCGAGCCGCCGCCGCTCGGCGGCAGCCTCGGGCGCGTCGTAGAGGTTTCGCTTCTCGCCCGGGTCGGCGACGAGGTCGAAGAGCTCTCGGGCCCCGCGCGGGTAGCGGATCAGCTTGTGGCGGTTCGTGCGCAGCGCGACGTGGTAGCCGAAGATCGACAGCTCACTCACGGCGATCAGCTCGGGGAAGGGCTCCGGGGGCGACTCCTCGCCGAGCCACGGGCTCAGGTCGTACGCGCGGTGGGCCGCGGGGCCCGCCTGGCTCGCGAATCCCGGCGGCGCGGCGACGCCCGCGAGCCCGAGGATCGTCGGTGCGACGTCGGCGAGCCGGACCTGCTCCTCGATGACCCGGCCTGCGGCGACGCGACGCGGGTAGCGGATCACAAGCGGCACGCGAATGGACTCCTCGTAGAGCGCCTTGTAGTGCCCCTTCTTCCCGTGCTCGAAGAACTCCTCGCCGTGGTCGCTCGTCACGGCGACGATCGTGTCGTCGAGCACGCCGAGCGCGCGGAGCTTCTCGATCACCCCGCCCAGGTGCTCGTCGGTGAAGCGTACCTCGCCGTCGTAGAGCGCGATCAGGTGCTCGAGGTCGCGCACCGGCATGTCGGGCTGGATGCGGGGGCCCGTCTCGAAGTTGTGTGAGGTGAGGTCGCCCTCGTAGTCCGGGTCGAACATCGAGTCGTAGGGGGGCGGCGGCTCGTAGTCGTAGTGCACGTCCCAGAGGTGCAAGAAGACGAAGAACGGCCTGCGCGGCGATGTCGCGCTCCAGCGCTCCAGCCAGTCAATGGCGAGCTTCGTGACGCCGGGCGAGGTGATGCCCTTCTGCGAGAGGAAGTTGTCCTGCTGCGCCACGGTCTCGTCGTCGTACAGGTCGAAACCCTGGGCGAGGCCATAGATGTGGCGCACCGTCGGACCCGAAACAAAGCCGGCGGTCGCGTACCCCGCATCGCGTAGCGCCTCGGCGAGCGTTACCGCGCGCTCGTGCAGCCGGAGCTTCACCGTAACGACGCCGTGCTCGCGCAGCGTGAGCCCGGTCAACATCGTGACGTGCGCGGGAACGGTCCAGGACGAGGCGGAGATCGCGCTCCGGAAAAGTACCCCCTCGCGCCCGAGCGCGTCGATCGTCGGCGTGGTCTCGCGCGGGTAGCCGTAGGCGTGCACGTGGTCAGCGCGCAGCGAGTCGATCGACACGAGAAGCACGTTCGGCCGCGGCGGCTCGCCCGCGGGACGAAGCCAGGCGCCAGCCGCGACGAGCAGCAGGACGACACCCGCCAGGACGCCGGTCGCAACGACCAAGCGGCGCACCATCAACGCGCGCCCCCGCCCGGTCAGTCACCCAGGACGAGCGACCGCAGCAGCGAGTTCAGGATCGCGAGCACGATCCCGCCGAAGAACGCCGGCCAGAAGCCCGTCACGGTGAACCCGCTCAGCATCGCGGAGGCGAGCTGGATCATGAGCGCGTTGATCACCAGCAGGAAGAGCCCGAAGGTCAGGATGGTGAGCGGGAAGGTGAGGATCTTCAGCACGAGGCCGATCGTCGCGTTGACGAGCCCGATTACCAGCGAGGCGAGGAGCGCGCTGCCGAAGCTCCGCACCGTGAAGCCGGGGACGATGTGCGCGACGATCATCAGGCTGATCGCGCTCAGCAGCCACTGCAGGATCAGGTACATGCTCGCTCCTCTTCGAACTGGCGACGACGCGGTCTCGCCCGAGCGAGCCACATAGGCCGTGCCGCGCGGAGGTTCAACCCGATGCGGCGCACGAGCGCCTTATCATCGTCTCGCGCGGCGCGCCGCCGATCGTGCTCCGCTGCACGGTCCTTGCACCGCCGCGGCGCGGTCATGGATTGCCCGCACCCCACGAAACCGTTGTGAACGCTCGCTGTTGTTCTCGGCGGAACCGTGGACGGCGTCGTTGTTGCTGCAGTGTCGCGCTCCAGGTCACGAAGACCGCTTTCCCGTGCAGGGACGCACGACCGGGCCCCGGCTCCACGGTGGCGACGCCGTGGAGCCGCGGACGGAGGCGATTCGCGTGCACCCGGTCGGGCGTCGCGCGCCCGGCCCGCGTACCCCCGCTGGCACCCCGATCAGGCGTGGCCACGCTCGGCGAAACAGGGAGAGGTCGACTGCGCCGGCGAGCGCCTCGGCGCCGACGTCGGACGGATGCAGGCCATCACGTCCGGATTTCCCAGGCCGATGTCGTTGATCCCTTCGAGCACGATCACGTACTTGACACCGGCGCCCCCGCCGCCAGCCGTCCGATCGCGAGCAGCCGGGGCCGCACGCGATCGCCGCAACGATCGTCAAGACCAAACCCGTGCGCCGACGACGTCCGAGGACGTCGAGATCGGCCGCAGACTCCTCTCCCACCGCACGCGCCTCCTTGCCCGAGAAGGCATGCGGAGGATTCCTCCGACGAGCAATGCGCCCTGCGCGATGGACCGGTCAATACCTCCCCGCAGCGCGGCGTGTGACGAATGCGCCGAGCGCCGCCGCTCCGTCGTGCGGAACGGGTTTCGATCGGGTATCTCCTCGATGGACCGCCTTGCCGGAGTGGCGGAATGGCAGACGCGCCGGACTCAAAATCCGGTTCGGGCAACCGAGTGCGGGTTCAAGTCCCGCCTCCGGCATCCCTCGGGCGGCGCGGCGGCTGACGCACCCCGCGCGCGAGGCGCCGCGCGGTCAGCGCCGCCGCTCGCGGCGCGGCTGGATGCGCGTCACGCGCAGCGCGGCGAGGCGGCGCCAGCGGCAGGAGAGAGACCGCTCCTGCGCCTGCTCCCAGTGGTGCGCGATCACGCCCGCGTGCTCGCCGAGCCAGTCGGCGAACACCTCCTCGAGCGCGCGGGCGACCGCGGCGTGCCGTGCGACGCGCGCGTCGACGAGCTGTGCACCTCCTGCGTGAGGGGATGGCGGAACGAGCACTCGGCCTCGGTCTCGGCGTGCACGAGCTCCGCGTGCTCGAGCGCGGCGAGCGACGCCGCGACCTCCGGGGACGGCAGCCCCACGACCCGCTCGAGGACGGCCCACGGGAAGCGCTTGCCGATCACCGCCGCGCTCTGCAGGACGAGCTTGTCCCTCTCCGCAAGCCCGTCGACGCGCGCCGCGAGCAGGGACTGGACGGTCGGCGAGACGCGAATCTCGGCGGTCGCGCCCGTCGAGCGGCACGCGCCGCGCCGCCCCTCGACCACGCCCGACGCGTCGAGCGCCCGCACCACCTCCTCGATGAAGAAGGGGTTGCCCTGCGTGCGCTCGCGGATCAGCTCGCCGAGCGCGACCACGCTCGGATCGTTCCCGAGCAGGCTCGCGATCATCTCCCAGGTGGCGGACTCGTCGAGCGGGGGGAGGGCAACCTGTTCGTAGTACGAGCGCGCCATACAGGATGCATGGAACTCGGGACGGATGTTGAGCAGGAACAGCACGCGCGTCGTGCTCGCCGCGTCGACCACCCGGGCGAGGAGGCGCTCGCTCTGCGGGTCGATCCAGTGCGCGTCGTCAAGGTGGACGACGAGCGGACCGCGCGCCGCGCGCCCGGAGCAGGCGGCGCAGGAGGTGCGCGACGGCCTCCTCCCTCTCGGCGGGGTCCACCGGCGGGGGCGGGGCGTGCGGGTCGGGGACCGCCATGAGATCGCGCGCGAGCGGCACCGCGTCGCGCAGCGCGGGGTCGAGCTCGACGAGCCCGCGCGCGATCGTCTCGCGCGCCACCTCCGGATCCTGGTCCGGGGCGACGCGGAGCGCGTCACGCAGCAGGTCGCGGACCACGCCGAGCGGCGCGTTGCGGGCGTGCGACAGGCAGTGCGCCTCGATCACCGGGATCGACCGAGCCCGGCAGCGCTCGACGAGCTCCTGGCAGAGGCGGCTCTTGCCGACCCCCGCCGCGCCGTCGACGCCGACCGCGACGCCGCGCCCGTCGAGCGTCCGTCGAAGCGCCGCCTCGAGCATCGCCATCGCGTCGTCCCGCCCGACGAAGCCGGTGAGGCCTCGCCGGCGCGAGACGTCGAGACGCGTCCGCAGAGGACCCGAACCACGGACCGCGTACGCGCGCACCGGCTCGCGCAGCCCCCGGATCTGCACCTCGCCGATCTCGTCGAGCACAAAAAGCCCGACGACCAGCGCCGCCGTCGCGTCGCCGATCGCGACCTCGCCGGGCGCCGCGATCTCGTGCAGGCACGCCGCGACGCCGAGCGTGTGGCCCTGCGCGGTGTAGTCCATGCGCAGGCCGTCGCCGATCTTGCCGACCACCACCTCGCCCGAGTTGAGGCCCAGGCGCACGCCGAGCTCGACGCCGTGCCGCTCGCGGACCGCGCTCGCGAAGCCGCGCAGCGCGTCCGCGAGCCGCAGCGCTGCGTGGCACGCGCGCTGGGCGTGGTCCTCGTGCGCGAGCGGCGCGCCGAACAGCGCCATGATGCCGTCGCCGGTGAACTGGTTGATCGTCCCCTCGAAGGCGGAGACGCCCTCGCCGAGAATCCGGAAGAAGCGGTCGAGGAGGCCGTGCCACTCCTCGGGGCCCAGCCGCTCGGCGAGCTCGAGCGAGCCCTGGACGTCGGCGAAGAGCACCGTCACCTGCTTGCGCTCGCCCTCGAGCGCGGCGCGCGTCGTGAGGATGCGCTGCACGAGGCGCCGCGGCGTGAGCGAGCGGAGGTCGCGACCCGGCGCGGGGTCGGGTACCAGCCGCCGCCCGCAGCCGCCGCAGAACCGGTGCTCCGCGAGGTTGCTCCGCCCGCAGACCGCGCAGCGCCGGACGAGCCTTGCCCCGCAGGCGGCGCAGAAGTCGTCGTCGGCTGGAGTCTCGCGCTGGCACGATCCGCATCTCATCGCTGCGAAGCCCGGAGCCAATGCGCCAGTAGCCGATCGAGCGGGCTGCAGGAAGACGAGGCGCCGCACGATCCTGGGTTGCCCCTGCGCCAAGGCCCGGTGTAGCCAGCGGGTGGGAAGGAGAGCCTCGTGAGATCACGAACCCTGGCCACAATCCTCGCCGCCGCGCTGCTCTGCACGTCGCCGGCGCTCGCCGACGACGTCGCACGGTACATCCTGCCGCCCGGGAACTACGGCGGCATCCCGTTCACGGAGAACTCGACGGACCAGCTTCCGCTCTACTCGGGGCTCACGCCGCTGCGGGACGACGTGACCTTCGCCGACATCGAGCGCCTGTTCCTTCCCGAGGACTTCCAGCCGATCGAGCCGTCGCGCGAGGAGCCGACGGGCCGGCCCGGCCTGCGAATCGTCTACGACGCGTACGGCATCCCGCACATCTACGGCGAGACGCGCGAGGACCTCGCCTTCGGCGCGGGCTGGGTGACGGCGCGCGACCGCGCGCTCTTGATCCAGGTGGGCCGCGGGCCCGCCCGGGTGGCGGTCGCGGACGTGCCGAACATCGACGCCTTCTCGCTGGTGACCGGCGCGCAGAGCTTCACGCCGAGCGAGGAGGCCGAGGCCCTGGTCAGCGCCCAGGCGGACCTCCTGGTCGAGCTCTACGGCGACGAGGGACGGCAGGTCCTCGCCGACGCGCAGGCCTACGCCGACGGGATCAACGCCTACTGGGCCGCGAACGGCATCAGCCAGCCGCCCGCGACGGTCAACGACGTGCTCGCCGTGACCGCGTTCATCGGCTCGATCTTCGGCGCCGGCGGCGGCGGCGAGGCGGCGAACGCGAACCTGCTTGCGAAGCTCCAGCGGGCGCTCGGCAAGAGGCGCGGCTACGAGGCGTGGGAAGACGTGATGCTCGCGGACGATCCCGAGGCGCCGACGACGATCAACCGCCGCTTCGACTACCCGCCGTTGACGGGCGGTCCGGTGAAGGGCTCGGTCGTGCTCGACCTGGACTCGATCGAGAGCATCGACCCGCGCCAGTCCGGCGACGACGCCGCGGGCGCGCCGGCGCGGCGCCGCGCCTCGAACTTCCTCCTCACCTCGCCGTCACGGTCGGCGACGGGCAACACGCTCGCCGTGATGGGACCGCAGCTCGGCTACTACTACCCGGAGATCGTCCAGCAGATTCACCTCGAGGGGGCTGGCATCAAGGCGCAGGGCATCGCGGTTCCCGGGCTCGCGATGTACGTCCTGATCGGCCGGACCGAGAACTACGCGTGGAGCTTAACGTCCGCCGGGCACGACGTGCGCGACGTGTACGCGGAGCAGCTCTGCGAGCCCGACCGCTCGCGGCCGACCCGCGCCTCGAGGCACTACGTGTTCAACGGGCGGTGCCGTCCGATGGAGACGTTCACGGCCGGCGTGCTCAACGGCGCTCCGCTCACCTACCACGTCACCGTCCACGGCCCGGTCTTCGCGACGGCGACGATCGACGGCAAGCCGTACGCGCTCTCGCACCGCCGCTCGACGTTCGGCCGCGACGCGCTCAACCTGATCGCGCTCAAGCGCATGACCGAAGGCGTTGCAAGCACGCCGGCGCGCTTCTGGAACACCGCGAACCAGTTCGGCTTCACCTTCAACTGGGCATACGCCTCGCGCACGACGACCGCGTACTTCAGCTCCGGGCTCCTGCCGCGCCGCCCGCGCGGCCTCGACCGGCGCCTGCCGACGCTCGGCACCGGGCAGTACGAGTGGCTCGGCTTCCTCTCGGAGCGCGAGCATCCGCACCAGGTGAGCGGCCCGCGCGGCCTGCTCCTCAACTGGAACAACCGCTCGGCGCCGGGCTTCATGCACGGCGACGACGAGCCGTACGGCTCGGCCCACCGGGTGGAGGTGTTCGACCAGTGGCCGCAGGACGTGCTGCTCACCGACGTCGTCGGGGTGATGAACCGCGCCGCCACGGAGGACATCCGCTCGATCGTCTGGCCCGTCGTGAGGCGCGTGCTCGCGAAGGGCGAGGCGCCGAGCGCGCGTGACCAGCAGATCGTCGAGCTGCTCGACGCGTGGGTCGCCGACGACGCGCCACGGCTCGACGCCGACGGCGACGGCATCTTCGACGGACCGGGCCCGGTGCTGATGGACGCGATCTGGCGGCCAATCGTCGACGCGGTGATGTCGCCGGTGTTCGGCGACCTGATCGACGACCTCGACCGGGTGCGCAACCTCGACGGCGCCGAGGGGCACTCGTACGTCGACAAGGACCTGCGGAGCCTGCTCGGCGAGCGAGTGCGCGGCCGCTTCAACCTGTCATACTGCGGCGGGGGACACCTGCCGGCGTGCGCGGCGTCGCTGTGGCAGGCGATCCACCGCGTCGCGGACCAGCTCGCCGAGGAGCAGGGCGAGGAGAACCCTGCGCTGTGGCGCAAGCCCGCCTCGCGCACGGGCTTCGTGCCGGGCCTCCTCGAGGAGACGTTCCCGACGACCAACCGGCCGACCTTCCAGCAGGTCATCGAGTTCGAGCGGCGGTGACGCGAGCGGCACCGTCGTATACTGCGCCCGATGCCGCTCGACCTGCCGCCGACGTCGTCGCTGCGCGCCTTCGCGCTCGCCGCGCGCTGGCGCGGCCGAGGAGCTCTGCGTCTCGCCGTCGGCGTTGAGCCGGTAGATCCAGGCGCTCGAGCAGCACCTCGGCGTCACGCTGTTCCGCCGCCTGAACCCGGGCCTGGAGCTCACCGACGAGGGGCGCCGCTACCTCGCCGCGGTCGAGCCCGCGCTCGACCAGCTGCGCCGCCGCGCAGCGGGCGCTCGTCGCGCGGCCGCGCGTGCTGCGCGTGAGCGCGCTCACCTCGTTCAGCGAGAGCTGGCTTGTGCCGCACCTGCCGGAGTTCGAGCGCCGTCACCCGGACATCGAGCTCAAGATCGAGGCGACGCTCCGCTACGCGGACTTCTCACGCGATCCGGTGGACGTCGCGATCCGCTTCGGGCGCGGCCCGTGGGAGGGCCTGCACGCGGAGCCGCTCGTCGACCTCGACTGCTTCCCCGTGTGCAGCCCGGAGCTCGCGCGCGGCGAGCCGCCGCTCCACGAGCCGGCCGACCTCGCCCGGCACACGCTGATCCACGTGGCCCAGACGCCGGGCGCGTGGGCGGTCTGGCTGCGCGCGGCCGGCGTGCCCGACCTCGAGCCGCGCCGCTCGGTCACCTACGACCACGTCGGGATCGCGCTCAGCGCCGCGGCGGCGGGCCAGGGCGTCGCGCTCTCGACCGACCTGCTGTGCGAGAGCTGGCTCGCCGACGGCCGCCTTTGCCGGCCGTTCCCGCAGCGCGCACGCTTCGACGAGACGTACCACCTCGTCTGCCGGCCCGAGAGCCTGGACGATCCGCGCGTCACGGCGCTGCGCGACTTCCTCGTGGAGGGGCTCGCACCCTACGATGCAGGACGCGCAAGCGCGCTTGCCAAATAATCGTTTGCGACGGCGCGGCGCCGCCGGAACGGTGCACGCCATGAGACAGCTCACGTGCATCGAGGCAGGCAAGATCGAGTGGCGCGAGGTTCCGGAGCCGCGCATCGAAGGAGACGGCGAGGCCATCGTCCGGCCGCTCGCGGTCGCGCGCTGCGACATCGACCTCTTCCTGGCCGGCGGCTTCTTCCCGCTGCGCGGGCCGTTCGCGCTGGGTCACGAGTGCGTCGGCGAGATCACGGCGCTCGGTGACGGCGTCCGCGGGCTCTCCGTCGGGCAGCGGGTCGTCGTCGCCTTCCAGGTGAGCTGCGGCCGCTGCGCCCGCTGCCGCACCGGCCGCACGGCGGTCTGCGAGACGCTGCCGACGCTCTCCGACTATGGCATGCAGCCGCTGTCGGGCGTCGAGTACGGCGGCATGCTGTCCGACCTGATCCGCGTGCCGTTCGCCGAGGCGATGCTCCAGCCGATCTCGGACCGCCTCGAGCCGGTCGCGCTCGCGAGCGTGTCGGACAACGTCCCCGACGGCTACCGCGCGGTGGCGCCGCACCTCGCCGCGCATCCGGGCGCGGAGGTGCTGATCGTGAGCCACGGCCTGCCGAGCATTCCGCTCTATGCGGTGCAGGCCGCCGTTGCGCTCGGCGCGGCGAAGGTCGACTTCGCGAGCAACGAGAAAGAAGCGCTCGCGGCCGCCGAGCGGCTCGGCGCGAGCCCGATCGAGACCGACTTCTCGACGCCGCCGAAGCGCTCCTACCCGATCGTCGTCGACGCCGGCTTGACACCCGGGGGGCTCGCCTGGTCCGTGCGCGCGACCGAGCCCGAGGGCGTCTGCCAGTGCGTGAGCTTCTATCCCGGAAAGACGCAGCCCCTACCGCTTGGCCGGATGTACACGCTCGGCATCCGCTTCGTGGTCGGCCGCTGCCACTCGGCGGCGCTGCTGCCCGAGGTGGTCGCCCTGATCGAGCGCGGCGCGCTGCGGCCCCAGGCGGTGACCTCGAACGTCGTGCCGTGGGAGGACGCGCCGCGCGCCTGGCTCGAGCCCGGCGTCAAGCTGGTCGTCCACCGCGCCTGAGCGGGACCGCGCGCTAGCCCGCCGTGCCGCTCTCGAGCGCCGGGCGGCGGGCGGCGCGGCTCGCGCCCTCGACGATCGTCCACCGCCCCGCCCAGAACATGCGCAGCAGCAGGTAGAGCAGCAGCGCGAGCGGCCCCAGCACGACTGCCAGCACCAGGTAGGGCGCGACGAGGGCGTGCGGGATGCCGAGGCGGTCGCGTGCAGCCAGCCGGCGAGCGCCAAATGTGGGCTCGCCGACAGCGCCATCACGCCCCGCCGCGTCGTGAAGCCCGCGCCGGGCGGCCACGGGCCGCTCGAGGCGAACCCCCAGGTGAAGCCCAGCGCCACGACCGCCGGGACCCAGGCGGTGCTCACGACCCACCGCGCCAGGCGCGAGCGCGGCGCGAAGATCATCGACGCCCACGCCGGCAGAACGCCGCACGTGAGGATGACGAAGACGGTTTCCGGGCTCATGCGGCCCTCCTGCCGAAGAGAGACGCCCCGATTGGCCGTTACGAGGCCCCGCCCTGCAGTCAATATTGAAAATTTGATTGCCAATCTTTTGTCCGTCGTGCTTTGGCGCCGACATGGCGAACGGGAAGACGGTCGCGATCTTCGGCGGCGGCATCGGGGGCCTGACCGCGGCGCACGGGCTCGCGCTGCGCGGCTTCGCCGTCCGGGTCTACGAGAAGCGGCCGCTCGACGAGATCGGCGGCAAGGCCCGGACCCAGTACTTCGCGCCCCGCGCGATCGGACGCCTGCCGGGAGAGCACGAGTTCCGCTTCTTGCCGCGGTTCTACTCGCTCGTCCGCGACACCATGGCGCGCATCCCGCTCGACCCGGTGGAGAAGGTCCGCGGGCCGCTCGACCGCGCGGCGGGGCGGAGCGTCCGGGACCTCCTGGTCCCCGTGCCGGTCGACGGGATCGGGCGGCGCAACCAGGAGCGGAGCTCTCGCGCAGCGTCTCGAGCGCGGTCTCGAGGTGCAGCGTCCGGCCGAGCGGCCAGCAGAGCATCCCGTCGGGGTTGTCGAGGACCCGCGGCAGGCCGCTCATCGTATCGTCGAAGCCGCCGTGCGAGGCGCCGGCGATCAGCACCAGCGTTCCGCCCGGGACGCGGTCGAGCGTGACGAAGGCGTTTTCCCGGTAGTCGACGATCACGTCGCCGCTTCCGGCGATCATCAGGAACGGCACGCTCGCGGTAGCGAAGAAGGACGGCTCGAGCATCGCCATCGGCCCGGCGATCAAGATCGCGGCCGCGACTCGCTGCTCGCGCAGCCGCGGGTGGTAAGCGGTGAGCGTCGCCGTCAAGCCGCCGAGCGAGTGGCCCATCACCGCGATCCGCGCGGGATCGATCGCGGGAAGGGCGGGCACCTCGTCACCTGCGAGCATGCGGTCGATCAAGAAGCTCACGTCGCCCGGCTGGCGGATCACGTCCTCGAGCCGGGCGCCGCCCGGCGCGAACAGCGTCGTCGTCGGGAAGGTCGCGGCGACGACAACCCAGCCGTGGCTCGCGAGGTGCCGCGCGACGTACGCGCCGCCGCTCTGGTTGGCGAGGAAGCCGTGCGCCTGGACGGCGAGCGGCGCCGGACCGGACACTCCGGCGGGCCACCACACGGTCGAGTCGACGTCCGCCTACTCGACGCGATACGGCTCCGGCCCGAGCCGCAGCGCGCTCTCCGAGCCGGGCGGCGGCTGCGCCGCGGCCAGCAGCGCGCAGCCGGACGCGAGCAGCAGGACGAGCCCCCACGCACCGACGCCGAGCGACGGGCGCGCCCCGCGCTTCCCTCTCCTGCCCCGCACGACCACCGCGCCGAGCGAAGCCTCGCGGCCCGCGGGAGCGCCAGCGCGCGAGCTGTTGATTTGCCGCCCCTCCGTTCGACCAACCACGAAGGGCGGCGCGCACGCGCCCGCAAGGAGGAGCCGAATGATCCGCTGCTACGCACTCGGCATCGCTCCCCCGTTCGCCAAGGGCCTGGTGCGCGACCTGCGTCCGACTGGGCGCTCGAGGAGTCCGGCACGCCCTACCGCGTGACGCTGGTCGGCGCGGGCGAAGAGGCGATCTCGTTCGACGAGTACCGCGCAGGCCAGCCGTTCGGCCAGGTGACGGCGATCGAGGACGGCGAGCTGCGGCTCTTCGAATCCGACGCGATCGTGCTCCACGTCGTCGAGCGCAGAGCGGCGCTCCGGCCGCGCGATCCGGCGGAGCGCGCGTGCGTCGTCCAGTGGTCGTTCGCGGCGCTCGACACGATCGAGCCGCCGATCCAGAAGCTTGCCGCGATCGACCTGTTCCACGTCGCCGACCAGCCGGCGCTCGCCGACTACCTGCAGCGCTGCGAGGCCCGTCCCGCCTTCCGCAAGGCGCTCGCCGACCGGATGGCGTCGTTCGTTGCTTGACGAGCGGGCTGGCGCGCGGTCAGCGCTGGATCGTCTTCAGGTACTCGACGAGCAGGCCGATCTGGCCGCGCGCCACCTCGTCGCCGGTCTCGGGCGGCATGTCCTCGGAGAGGCGCTCGCCCCAGACCGGCATGTCGCGCGTCCCGTGCGCGGCGACGCTCGTCCGCCCGTCGACGTACGCGGCGACCTCCCCGGCGCGAAAGCCGCCGCGGCGCTCGGCGATGGTCGTGAGATCGGGCGGCTTCGCCGTGAGCACCTCGCCGACGACACCGTCGCCGCGGCCGTACGGCCCTGAGGCGCCGCGTGCGCGCCGCCTACCAGGCACGGCGGCGCTCCCCGGCCCCGTGGGCCACGCGGTCGCCGAGCAGGCTGGCGATCGCCGCCACGAGCACGTCCGCGCCGACCGGCTTCGCGACGTGGAGCTGGAAGCCCGCCGCGAGGAGGCGCGCGCGGGTCTCGGCGTCCGCGACCCCCGTGAGCGCCGCGATCGGGCACGCCGAGGCCGGCGGCGCGCACCCGCTGTGCGAGCCAGAAGCCGTCCTCGTCGGGCATCGCGAGGTCCGTCAAGATCACATCGGGAAGCGTCCCGGGAAGCGTCTCGAGCGCGACCCGCGCGCCGCTCGCTGCGCGACCCGACGCGCCCGCCTGCTCGAGCACCATCGTCACCGACTCGCGCGTCGCCTCGACGAGCAGCAGGCGTGCGCCGCGCAGCGGCTCGTCGGCCGGCGCGGCGTCGCGCGCGGCGTCGCGCGTGGGAGCGTACGTGGTGAGCCGCGGCAGGCGGACGCGGAAGGTCGCGCCCGCCCCACGCCCTTGCTCTCCGCCTCGACGGTTCCGTGGTGCAGCTCGACCAGATGGCGCACGATGCCCAGCCCCAGGCCGAGGCCGCGGTGCTGGCGGGTGATCGAGGAGTCGGCCTGGCTGAAGCGGTCGAAGATGTGCGGCAGGAACTCGGGCGGGATCCCCCGCCCGGTGTCGGCGACCGTCACGACCACGGAGTCTTCGTCCGGCATGCAGGCGACCGTCACTCGGCCGCCGGCCGGCGTGAACTTGATCGCGTTGTCAGCAGGTTGCGGAAGATCTGCTCGAGCCGCTCCGCGTCGCCGCGCACCATGCCCGCGTCGCTGCCCGCCGCGACGAGCAGCTCGACGCTCTTGGCCTGCGCGTCGAGCTCGAGCTCGTCGCGCACCTGCTCGAGGACCAGACCCAGATCGACCGTCCCGACCTCGAGCCGGATCTTGCCCGAGATGATGCGTGAGACGTCGAGCAGGTCGTTCACGAGCTGCGACTGGTGGCGCACGTTGCGGTCGAGCGCGGCGATCGCCTTCGCCTGCTGCTCGGGAGAGAGCGTTTCCGAGCGCAGCAGGCTGACCCAGCCGATCGCGCCCTGCAGCGGCGAGCGCAGCTCGTGCGACAAGGTGGCGAGGAAGCTGTCCTTCGCGGCGTTGGCGCGCTCGGCCTCGGCGCGCGCGCGCTTCGCGATCCGCAGCAGCTCCTCGCGCTCCTCGGCCGCGCGCTTGCTCTCCGTCATGTCGCGCAGGACCTCGACGAAGCCCACGGCCTCGCCACGCTCGTTCTCGAGCATGGTCATGAGGCCGCTCGCTCAGAAAGACGTGCCGTCCTTGCGGACCCGCCAGCGCTCGCTCTCGGCGCAGCCCGTCGCGAGCGCGATCTCGGCCTCGCGCTGCGGCACGCCCGCGGCCGGGTCCTCGGCGGGAAAGAAGACGTCGCCGAGCCGGCCCACGATCTCGCTCTCCTCGTAGCCCAGCAGCGCCGTCGCGCCTTGGTTCCAGCGGGTCACGCGACGCTCGAGGTCCAGGGTGAAGATCGCGAAGTCGCGCACGCTCTCGAAGACGAGGCGCCACTTTGCCTCGCTCGCGCGGAGCCGCTCCTCGGCTCGCCGCCGCTCGTCGACGTCGGTGATGCTGATCACCCACTCGCGGATCGAGCCGTCCTCGTCGCGGACCGGGACGGCGCGCCCGGCGCACGTCCGGTACGAGCGGCTCGCCGCGTGACGGAGGCGCGCCTCGTACTCGAAGATCTTGCCCGCGCGCCAGGCGTTCATCCAGGCGCGTTCCGCCGCTTCGCGGTCGTCGGGATGGAGCGCGTCGAGGAAGCCGTAGTCGCGGTACTCGTCCCAGCGCTGGCCGGTGTACGCCTCCCAGCCCGGCTGCGGCTCGGTGAACCGCCCGTCGCTCGACGTGACGGCGATCATCGCGGAGCTCGCGCTCACCAGCGAGCGGTAGCGCGCCTCGCTCGCCCGCAGGCTCGCGTCCAGGCGCAGCTTCTCGACCGCGTTGCAGGTGCGCTCCGCAACGGCCGTGACGAGCGCGCGCTCGCGCGGCGTCCAGCCGCGTGGCGTGGTCGACACCACCGTGAGCGCCCCGACCCACTGGCCGTCGCGGAGCTGCGGCACGACGATGAAGGCGCGGAGCCCGGCCGGCGCAGCGGTGGTGTCGACCACCTCGGCGGTCCGCCCGGCGTGCAGCACCGCCTCGACGCCCGCCACGCGCGCGATCGCCTCCGGGTCTTCCAGCGCCGCCGGCACGGCACCCGCGTCGTCGACGTGCAGCGTCCACGGCTCGAGCGCGACCTGCATGGAGCGCTGCGCCCGGGCCCGCTCGCGATCGGCCTGCACGCGCTCGGTGACGTCGCGCTGCGTGCCCCACACCCGGCGGAGCTTCCCGTCCTCGACGATCCCGACCAGGTTGTTGACGAAGTGTCGCGACCGGCCCTTGCGGTCGACCTCGTGCGACTCCGCGTCCCTCAGGCGGAAGCCGGAGGCGATGATGTGGCGCAGGTAGTCGACGTTCGCCGGTCGTCGAGCGGCAGCAGCCGCTCGAGCGGCACGCCGACGAGCTCCTCGGCGCGCTCGTAGCCGTACATCCGCGCCATCGCGTCGTTGCACTCGGCGAGGTAGGCGTAGCGGCGGACGTGCTCGAGCAGGCGCTCGAAGTCGAGCTCGAGATCGAGCGGCTTCTCGAGCTCGATGCGCCAGATCGCCTCGCTGCTGTGCTCGAGGAACGCGCGGTAGCGCTCCTCGCTGTGCCGGACACGCGCCTCCACCTGCCGGCGTGCGGTCACGTCCTCGTGCGCGACGACGAGGCGGAGCGGTCCGGGCGACCCAAAGCGCGTCGAGGATCCGCCCTTCGCCGTCCAGGACGGCGATGCGTGCCGACAGCGCGTCGAGCGCGGCCTGCAGGAACTCGTTCGACTCGGGCACGCGAAGCCTACCGATCCTTGGATTGCTGTCGTCCGTTGGGACCGCGCCGGTGGGGGCGCCCGGTGTCGCAGCATTCAACAACGACGGCTCGGCCCCGGGATGCAACCGCGGGCGCCCCCCGGAGGAGCAAGCGACAGTGCCGGACGCGGGGCCGCGTGGCGAGCCGCCCGCGCGCGACGGTGTGCAGCGGGGCCGCCGCTCAGGCGGCGTCTGCGCCGAGCTCCGCGATCCAGCGGCGCAGCGCGGGGACCATCTCCGCCTCCCAGCGCGCCGAGGCGCGCAGCGTGCAGAAGTCCGCGAACAGCCGGTCGAGGAAGCCGACCACCTGCTCGAGGTCGGCAAGGCGCAGGAAGAGGTCGTTCTCGAGCGCCGCGCGCTTGTCGTCGGCGAGGCCCCCGTCGCGCTCGCCGAGCGCCATCTCGACCACGTCGCCGTCGATCGCGAGCCGCCCGCCCTCCTCCAGGCGGTAGACGAGCCAGGTGAGAAACTCGCGCCCGAGGAAGCGCTTCGCCTCGACGACGCCGAGAAACGTCTCCTTCACGCGAGCGCTCCGAGCCCGGCGCCGGCCGACGCGCCGGCCGCGCGCGACGGCCGACCCTCGGCGGGCACGGCCACGAACGAGCTTCGCTCCGCGCCGCGCACCGCGTCGACGACCGCCGCCGGCAGCCCGACGCGCTCCACCGCGAGGTAGGGGATCACCGGCAGCGGCTCGACGCCGAAGGTCTCGCGAAACAGCGCGGTGAACGCCTCGCGCGGCGCGCGCGCCTTGCCGGTGAAAGAAGACGATGCCGGTCTCGAGGTTCCAGGCGCAGTCGTACAGCGAGGGGCTCGGCAGCGCCTGCTGGAGAAGGCGCGCCTCGACCTCCTCCTTGATCTCCTTGCGCACCGCGCGTCCGAGGCGCTCGATCCCCTGCTCGCGCTTGCGCGCCTCCTCGGCGCGGCGCCGCTCGAGGCGAACGAGCTTCGCGGGCGCGACGCGGCGGTCGTGGCGAAAGCCGATCAGCAGGTAGCGGTCGAAGAAGAGGTCGGTCGCGTCGAGCTCGACGACGAGCGGGTCGTGGATCGCGACCCAGCCGAAGGCCTCGGCCTTCGGCAGCCCGTCCTCGTCGTGCTCGCTGAACGCGTGCCGGTTCACCGCGCGGCAGATCGCGTCGCGGTCGATCCGGCCCGCGGGCTGCGCGGCGAAGCGCACCACCGAGGAGCGTGCAGAGAGAAAGCCCATGAGGGCGCGCGGCGTACCGCTTCGCGCGCGGCGACGCAAGCGCCGAGCGCGTCGCGACGGCGCTGACTGCGCGTCACTGCCTGCGCGTCACTGCCTGTGCGTCACTCGCCGCCGCGGTTGGTGAAGCACGCGCTGCCGAGGCCCGTGCCGATCGTGAGGATCGCCCAGCGGTGGACGTCCTGCATGAAGGGCACCTCGCTCAGACCCTGCACCACCGCGTCGTTGTGCATGACGACCACGGTCTCGTGCCCATCGATCGTCGGGATCGCCTCGCGGAGGGCGGCCGGCAGACGAAAGCCCTTCGACTCCCAGTTGCCGGGCAGGTTCTGCGAGCCGCGCTCGATCGAGCCGTCCTCGTCGATCTTGCCCGGGCAGCCGATGCCGATGAACGGCGCGAGGCCGATGTCCTCCCGCCCCGCGCGGCGGATCATCTGCTCGAGCATCTCGATGAGACGCTCGACCGCCTCGTCGCGCTTCACCTTCTCGTCGCCGTGCCGCCAGAGCTCCGAGCGCCACACCGACGTCTTCGACAGGTCGGGAGCGCGCTTCTCGTCGAGCTCGACCACGCCGGCGCGAATGTTGGTGCCGCCGATGTCGACCGCGAGGATCGCGTCGTGACCCTGGAAGATCCACGACGGCGCGAGGTGCACGGCTCCGATGAGTCCCGCCTCGTCCGGATGGTGGCGGATGGGCGCGATCTCGACGTCGTGCCCGTCCGCCTTGAGCAGCACGCTCGCCCGGCCGATCGCGAGCTCCCCGATCCGCCCCCAGCTGAACCCGCCGCCGACCACGATGCGCTCGATGTCGCGCCAGCTCTTGCGCTTCGAGAAGCGGCGGATCACGCCCGCCAGGTCCTGCGCGAAGTCCTCGATCGCGCCCTGCACGACGCCGGCCGCCTCGGGGTCGCCCTTCTTGAGGATCGACTCGAGCTCCTTCTTGCCGAGGTCCTCGGTGTCGACCTCGCCGAACGGGTCGGCCTCGAGCTCGCGCAGCGACTCGCGCCAGCGCTCGAGGCTCGCGCCGAAGGCGCGGCGGTTCGCACGGTCGCCGACGAACCCGCCGTCGTCGTCGCGCACCTCGACGTTGTAGCTCTCGACAACCACGGCGGGAAGCTGGGTGCTGCCGTGCCCCGCGAGCGCAATGCCTCCCTCGTCGGCCATCTTCTGCGCTTTCACGGACCGGCCGCGCCTAGCGCGCGCCCACCCGGCGGACGAAGGCGGCCTCCATCTCGTCCCCGAGCTCCGCGAGCCGTTCCGCGCCGAGCTTCTGGGCGAGCTTGAACATCTCCTTCTCCTCCTCCTCGACGTGATGCTCGACGAGCTCCGCGAGCACGGTCATCTTCGCCTGGAAGCGCTCGTCCTTGGGGTCGACCCTGGGGAGCTCGCGGAGGACCAGCGCCGTGACGTGGTGCTCCTCGTAGGCCTCGGGCACCAGCTCCTCGGCCTTCTTCGTCCCGATCTCCTGCACCGCCGGGTAGAAGAGGTCCTCCTCGATGCGCATGTGCGCGCCGAGCTGGCTCGCGATCTCCTTCATGCCCGAGCGCCGGCTTCTGACGTCGCTCGCCTTCTTCACCTTGCGGAACAGGCTGCGGACGTCGTTGTGCTGCTGCTTCAACAGGTCGGTTGCCTTCATGGGTCCTCCACCGCTCGCCGGTGCCGGGCGATGCGCTACCAGCGGCCCAGCAAGGTTCCGGCCAGCGACGCGGCCGGCGCTGCGCCGTGACGGGCCTTGGGCGCGACGGCCCTGCCGCGCGCGCGGCGTGTAACTACTGCCGTTGTAGCCCTGTAGATCGCGCTCGGTGTGGAGGCGGCACGGACGCGTCGCCGTAGCGGCGCGCGCTCCGCGGGGCTCGCACCGTCGGCCCGCGGCTTGCTCCAGGTCGGCCGAGTCCTCGACGCAAGCCATGGAACGCCAACGCAGGGAGCGAAGGGCCGACAAGCGGCCGCAGGTGGTGAAGCTCGGTGCGACGCACCAGGTGGTGATCCCCAAGCGGATCGTCGAGGAGCTGCAGCTCGAGCCCGGCGACTACCTCGAGGTGGAGCTGCACGGCGGCAAGGTCGTCTTCACGCCGAAGGCGCTGGTCGACCGCGACCGCGCGCGCTCGGGCGAGAAGTAGCCGCCGGCCGGCCGCCGCGGGTCCCCGCGGCCGCCCGTTGACCCGCCCCGCGAATTGCCCGAGGGTGCCGCTGCAAGCGAGGAGGACTCCCCATGCAGCACGGCGCCGCCCCGCGCGCGGACGACGTCTCGCCGCGCGTCTTCTCGATTCCCAAGGAGCGCTACACGAGCCGCGAGTTCGCGCGCCTCGAGTGGGAGCGCATGTGGACGAAGGTCTGGCTGCTCGCCGGGCGCGCGTCCGACATCCCCGAGCCCGGCGACTACTTCACCTTCGAGATCGGCGACGAGTCGATCCTGGTGGTGCGCCAGCACGACGGCTCGATCGGCGCCCGCCACAACGTCTGCATGCACCGCGGCAACCGCTTGCGCGAGCCGGGCCGCGGCCACGCCGAGCGGTTCGCCTGCCTGTTCCACGGCTGGCAGTACGGGATCGACGGCTCACTCCTCTCGGTGCTCGACCCGGAGTGCTTCCCCCAGGGGACTCCGCCCGAGCGGCTCGCCCTGCGTCCGGTGCGCTGCGACACGTGGGCGGGCTTCGTCTTCGTGAGCCTCGATCCGGACGTCGAGCCGCTGCGCGACTACCTGGGAGTCGTCGCCGAGCAGCTCGAGGTCTACGGCCTCGAGCGGTGGAAGATCGCGCTCGACTTGACGATCGAGATCGACTGCAACTGGAAGACCTCGCTCGACGCGTTCAACGAGGCGTACCACATCGCGGCAACCCACCCGTGGACCATCGCCTTCAGCGACGACACGCGGACGCGCTACGACTGCTTCGTCAAGCACACGCGGATGATCTTCCCGGAGGTCCAGGCGAGCCTGCGCCACCCCGGCGCCGGGACGGTGACGCCGGAGATCCGCGAGCTGTTCCTCGAGCGTCTCGGGGTGACGGACTTCACGGGCAACGCGGCGGAGGCGCGGACGGCCTTCGCCGACGCCGTCCGCAGGCTCGCGCCGACGCTCGGAGCGGACGTGTCGCGGCTCGACGAGTCGCAGCTCTGCGACGACTGGCACTACACGATCTTCCCCAACGTCACGTTCAACACCCACTCGCTGTTCCTCTGGGTGTTCACGCACCGGCCGCACCCCGACGACCCGAACCGGATGTACTTCGACTTCCTGAACCTGGTGAACGCCCCCGCGCAGGACATCCCGCGCCCGGAGAAGGTCACGCTGCGCGCCGCCGACGGCGCGACCGTGCGCGGCCTCGTCGAGGGAGGCGAGGTGCTCGACGAGGACCTCTACAACCTGCCGCGCATCCAGCGCGGCCTGCGCTCGTCCGCCTTCCGCGAGCTGCACCTCGGCACGCAGGAGGTGCGGATCGCCCACTTCCACGAGACGCTGATGCGCTACCTCGAGCGCGAGCCGGCGGGGGCGCGGTGAGCACGGAGAGCGACGCCCTCGAGTGGATCGCGATCCCGGTCGAGCTGCCGCCGGCCGGGCGCACCGCGCCGTTCTCGGTGCGCGGCGAGGCGCTGCTCCTGTGCAACGCGGACGGCGTGCCCTACGTGGTGCGCGACCAGTGCTCGCACGCGAGCACGCCGCTCGCCGGCGGTCGGCTGTGCGGCTTTATCCTCGAGTGCCCGCTGCACGGCGGCAAGATCGACGTGCGCGACGGCTCGCCGGCGGCGCCGCCGATCCGGACGCCGGTCGACACGTTCGCGGTCCGCCGGAGCGGTGGCGTGCTGGAGGTCGGGCTGCGGCGCGCGGGGCTCGCGCCGGACGCGACGTCCCGGCGGCGCTGCTGAGCGACGCGAGCCGCTGGTCGATCAGGCGCGGGCGCCGCGGACCAGCGCGACGACGCCGCGCTGCTGCGAGCGCCGCACGGAGGCGAGCGCCTTCTCGCGCGCTTCGGTGCGAGTCGTGGCGGTCGTCGCCGCCGTGTCCTCGTCACGCTCGCGGCGCAGGCGCTCGGTCAGCGCGCCGAGCACCGCACCCCAGACGACGTGCGCGGCCAGCAGGAGCCCGTTGCGTCCGGCCGGCTCGCGGAGCGCGCTCCGCTCGAGCCCGAGCGCAGGCAGCCCCGCGAGGTAGGCGGAGGCCCACAGCGCGAGCCCGAACCCCGCGCCCTTGACGATCGGCGGACCCGGCAGGTGCGGCGAGGCGGCGCCGTAGACCGCCCCGGCCGCACCGCCGAAGCCGAAATGCAGGAGCGTGGTGAGCGCCACGTGCTCTGCCTCGCCGAGCCCGCGCCTCGCCCCGCCCGCGCCGGTGAGCCGTCGCTCGATGCGACGCGGCGGCAGCGGACGCGCCTCGCTCGCCGGCAGCGCCTGGTGCATGAGCTCCATCGCAGCCGTCATCGGCACGGTCGCGGCGAGGCCGCCGACCATGCCTGCCAGTACGTCTCTCAACGTCGGCTCCTTCCCGCGCCGCGGGCGCTGCCCGCGGGCGCGGTACGGTGGCTCGAATGCTCCGGCGCTCAGATCACGCCGAGCAGCATCGGGACGATGACCAACCCGAGCGGTACGCCGAGCAGCCAAAGAATGATGGGCATGGATCTTCCCTCCGTCTCACGGTCACTCGTCGACCGTGGTCTCGCTCTCGGTGCGGCGCTCGATGTCGACGTCGCCGCCGTCGATCACCTCTTCCTGCGTCGACTTCTGCGACTCGGTGCGCGTGCCGAAAGCATCCTCGCGCTCGGCCTGGTAGGAGCGCTCGGTCCGGCGCTCGTCGATGTCCGCATCGCCCTGGCGCTCGACCCGCTCCTCGACCCTCGTCTCGCTCTCGTAGTCGTCCGCCCAGGCGGGCGCGACGGCGAGGAGGAGAGAGGCAGCGAACGGCATCACGATCTTCGTCTTCTTCACGGTTTCAGCTCCTTCGGGGGCCGAGCGCCGGAGACCGGCGTGCATCAAACCGTGAGCACGAGCCGTGCCGCGGCGCGCCCATCGTACGACGGTGCGTCGCGCGGCTTGCGGTGCGAACGTTCTCCAAGAGATTCGGTAGAGCCTACCGGGCAGGTGGTCCGGCGGCGTGATCCTCGACTCCGGGGCGAGTGACCGATAACGTTCGCGCGCCGTGAACCGTCGCGACCCGGCCCGCACGGGCCGCCTCGTCGAGCTCGCCCTGGTCGCAGCGCTCGTCGCCTTCGCCCTGCAAGCCGTCCGGCTCGCGCTCGGCAAGTACTTCACGATCGACGAGTTCCAGTACGCGCACGCGGCCTGGCTCGTCGCGCGCGGTGCGGTCCCCTACCGCGACTTCTTCGAGGTGCACTTCCCGCTGGTCTACCAGGCGCTCGCGCCGGTGTTCGTCTTCGCGGGCGACGATCCGACGGCGATCGTCTTCCTGCGCGCCGGGATGCTCGGCTTCCTGGCGCTCGGCTGCGCCGGCGTCGCGCTCTTGAACCGCGACGCGGGGCGGATCGCGGTGCTCGCGGCGCCGCTCTTCCTCCTCGCGCTGCCGGCCTTCGTGACGCTCGCCACCGAGATCCGTCCCGACGCGGCCGCGTTCGCGCTCTTCGCCGCGTCGCTCGGCGTGCTGCGCACGCAACGCCTCGGCGATCGAAGCGCCGCGCTCGCGAGCGGGCTGCTCCTCGTGGGGGCGGTCTGGAGCTCGCAGAAGGCGGTGTTCTACGGGTCGGTCATGGGGCTCGGCCTCGCGCTCGATCTGCTCGCGAGCCGGCGGGAGGGCGTCCGGAAGCAGGTGCCCCTGCTCCGCCACCCGACCGGATACCTGCTCGGCGTCGCGCTCGGCGCGACGCTCGTCGCGATCTACTTGACGGCGAGCGGATCGTGGGGCGACTGGTGGGCGTGGTGCTTCGTCTGGGCGGCCGAGCACCAGCAGCGCTACCCCGGCTTCTCGTTTCGCCGCTACTTCGACCCGATCGCGCTCGACTCCCTCTGGCTGCTCTCGCTCGCGGCGCTCGGGACGGCGCTCACCGTGCGGCGCCTGCTCGCGTCGGGCCGCGCCGCGCTGCGCGATCCCGACGTGCTGCTGCTCGCCGCGCTCTGCAGCACGTTCGCCTCGTTCGCCCTGCAGCGTGCACCGTACCCGTACAGCCTGCTCCCCTTCCTCGGGATCGCGGCGGCGCTCGCCGCGCGCGGCGCCGCGTTCCTCCTCGGGGGAGACGTCGCGCGACCGGTGCGCCTCGCCGCGACGGCGGGGCTCGCCGTGCTGCTCGCGCTGCAGGCGGTCACGCTCGCGCGCTTCTCCGCGGCCCGAAACGAACGCCAGCTCGAGGTGCTCGAGCGTATCGCGACCCTGACCGCGCCCAGCGACCACGCGTACGACAACTCGGGCGGCTACGTGAGCCGGCCGCACGCCTACCGCTACTTCTACACCGACTCGTTCCTCCGCGAGTCGCTCGCCGACACGCTGGTCGACGAGGTCCCCCGCGCGATCCTCGAGACCGGCACCGTGCTCCACCTCCTCGACCTGCGCTTCGACACGCTGCCGCCGGCGCTCCGCGCCTTCCTCGTGCGCCACTTCCAGCCGCTCGACGGCGACGTGGCGCTGTGGGGCCAGCGCTACACGGTGGCGGAGAGCGGCCGCCTCGAGGACCGCTTCCTCGCGGTCCGCACCGACCGCTACTTCGTCGCTCCGCCGGAGGCGCTCGAGCGCGGCGCGTTGACGATCGACGGCGTGCCCGTCGCAGGCGCGCCGTTCACGCTCGAGCGCGGCGAGCACAGGGTGGTGTACACGGGCCCGCCCGGGACGCTCGACATCCTCTGGCTGCCGCGCGACGGCCGCTTCTGGCAGCCGCAGCACGGCCTGCCGCCGACCTTCTCCCGCCTCTTCTGACGCCCCCTCGCGCGGCCCGCAGCGCTGCGCTGGCGGTCCGGGATGAAGTTCCGCACGCGACGCGAGCCCGCCGAGCCCAAGCTCTACACGGAGCTCGCACGATGGTGGCCGCTCCTCTCGCCCCCCGAGCCCTGCGCGGAGGAAGCCGAGACCTACTGCCGCCTGCTCGACGAAGCCTGCACCCCGCCGCCGCGCACGGTGCTCGAGCTCGGCAGCGGCGGCGGCAACAACGCGAGCCACATGAGCGCCCGCTACGCGATGACGCTCGTCGACCGCTCGCCCGGCATGCTCGGGATGAGCCGGCGGCGCGACCCCGAGTGCGAGCACGTCGCAAGCGACATGCGCGACGTGCGCCTCGGACGCACCTTCGACGCGGTCTTCGTGCACGGCGCCGTCATATACTTGACGACGCTCGAGGACCTCGCACGGGTCGCCCGGACGGCGTTCGTGCACTGCCGTCCGGGCGGCGCCGCGCTGTTCACGCCCGACGCCGTCCGCGAAACCTTCCGCGAGTCGACGCACTGCGGGGGCGAGGACGGACCGCTCCGCGCGCTCCGCTACGTCGAGTGGATCTGGGACCCGGACCCGACCGACACGACCCACGTCGCCGACTTCGCCTACCTGCTGCGCGAGGGCGACGGCGAGCCACGCGTCGTGCACGATCGGCACGAGTTCGGGCTCTTCTCCCGCGACGAGTGGTTCGCGGTGCTGCGCGACGCCGGGTTCGAGCCGCGTATCGAGCCGCTCGCCTTCTCAAACGTTCCGCCGGGCCTCCTCGAGGCCTTCGTCACACGCAAGCCGGCGCGGTAGCCCGTCGAGCGCGCGACGCGGATTTTTTTCCAAGACGCACCCTCCCGGCGCCCGCTAGGGCTGCCGCAAGGAGGAAGAACCATGGCGACTTCGTACGTACCCGCCGGCCACAACCGGGTCTCGCCCTATCTGATCACGCGCGACGCACCGGGCGTGCTCCGGCTGCTCCGCGAAGCGTTCGGGGGCGAGGAGATCGAGTGCATGCGGCACAAGGACGGCCGCATCATGCACGCCGAGGTCCGGATCGGCGGCTCGGTGATCATGCTGAGCGAGGGCAGCGCGGACTATCCACCGCAGCCCAGCATGGTGCACGTCTACGTCCCCGACTGCGACGAGGCCTACCGTCGCGCGCCGGCCTGCGGCGCGAGCAGCGTGCGCGAGCCGGCCGATCAGTTCTACGGCGACCGCAGCGCCGGCGTGCGCGACACGGGCGGCACCCAGTGGTGGATCGCGACGCACCAGGAGGACGTGTCGCGCGACGAGCTCGAGCGGCGGGCGGCGGCGGCCGGACGCGGCTGAACCGCCGCGCGGCCACCGCTCAGCGCAGCGCATGGAGCGCGGCGAGCGGCTGCTGCTCGCGCAGGTCGTCGAAGAAGCCTGCGGGCAGCAGCGCGCGCGCGTCCGGCGAGACCTCGAACGGCTCCCACGCGACCTCGGAGAATCCCGCGAGGCGGAGCGCCTCGACGTAGGTCTCGGGACGCCAGTAGTAGCCGGTGATCGTGCGCGTCCTGCCGTCCGGCAGGAGGAGCTCGTAGGTGATCGGCTCGCCCTCGACGTACGACGCGGGGCCGATCTTGCGGAAGCCGTGCGCCGTGAAGTCGCGCGCGCCCGTGCAGCGGTCGGCGGTGAAGTCGTTCACCCCGACCAGCCGCCCGCCCGGGCGGAGGTGGCGGTGCGCGACCCGGCAGAAGCGCGCGAGCTCGTCGCGGGTGCGCGCGTGGCTCAGCAGGTAGGCGACGACCGCGACGTCGAACCGGCCGAGCGCGGCGACGTCGCGCACGTCGGCGTGCAGGTAGCGGCAGCCGAGCGGCTCCGTCGCCTCGGCGCGCCGGCCGCGCGCGACCATCTCCGGCGACACGTCGACGCCCAGCGTCGCCGCGGCGCCGCGCCGGGCGAACCGTCGGGTGTAGAAGCCGTCGCCGCAGCCGAGGTCGAGGACGCGCGCGCCGAGCACGTCACCGGCGAGCCTCTCGAGCGTGTACGCCTCGAGATGGACGCGAAACGGCTGCTGCCTCGCTTCCGAGTCACGGCCGCCGAGGCGACCGTACCCGGCGACCTCGATCGCCATGCACCTCTCCTCGTCCGGCGCCGGCCGCGGCCCGCGCGACCGTCACCCGTGCTGGCAATTTCTTCGGCGGACGGGGGCGGTACCCTTGAGCCGCCGTCGCGAACGCCGCGGCGAAGGCGCGCCGCGCCGGCCGCGCGGCGCGCTGCGCGCGCTCCCCTCGCGCGGCGTCCCGGCGGCCGGCGTCTCGGCAACCGCCGCTTCCGCGACGAGCCAGGTGTCGACGAGCGCCTCGGTCGCGTGCCGGCGTCCGGCCGGCACGACGTACGGCGCGCTCCGCGCATCGAGGATCTCTTCCCCGCACGCCGTGCGCACCCGGAGCCGGCCGCGGAGGATGCGCAGGCGCTGGCGGTAGGCGTGGGCGTGCTCGGCCTCGGTGTGGCCGCGCGGCTTGAAGACGAGCAGCAGGTCGGGCGCGAGGCGGTAGACCGCGTGCCGCTCCCCGGCGAGCGAGCGATGCTGGTCGCGCACAACGCGCGACGATGCCAGCCCCCGGGCCGCGAGCCAAGCGGGCGGCGCGTCGCGCCCGAGCTCAGTCCTCCTCGCGCGCCCGCGACCCGGCGCAGACGCCGTGCTTGGAGGCGGCAATGAAGTCGAGCATCTCGCGCACCTCGGGCACCGGGCCGCCGCGCTCCGCTTCGAGGGCCAGCAGGCGCTCGCGCGCAAGGCTCAAGTTCGGGCGGCCGAAGAACAGCGTGCGGTAGGCCCGGCGGATCGCGGCGATCGTCTCGCGATCGAAGCCCGCCCGGCGGAGCCCGACGACGTTCACGCCGGCGAGCGTGTTCTTGCCGATCTTGGTGATGCAGAACGGCGGCACATCCTTCGAGACCGCGGTGCCGCCCTGCAGCATGGCGAGCCGCCCGATCCGCGTGTGCTGGTGCACGACCACGTTGCCGGAGAGGAAGGCGCGCGCGCCGACCATCACGTGACCGGCAAGCAGGGCGCCGGCCGCGAGGATGACGCCGTCCTCGACGCGGCAGTTGTGCCCGACGTGCGAGGTGTTCATGAAGTAGCAGTCGTTGCCGATCACCGTCTCGCTGCCCTCGGCCGTGCCGCGGTGCACGCTGCACGCTTCGCGGAAGACGTTGCGGTCGCCGATGCGCAGCCGGGTCGGGGCGCCGGTGTAGGCCCTGTCCTGCGGCTCGTGGCCGAGCACCGCGCCCATGTGCACGACGTTGTCCCGCCCGAGCGTCGTGCCCGAGCACACGTAGGCGTACGGCCAGATGCGCGTGCCGGCGCCGATCACCGCACCCGCCTCGATGATCGCGAAGGCCCCGACCTCGACCCCGTCCTCGAGGATCGCCTCCGGGCTCACCACGGCGCGCGGGTCGACCCGGGCGCCGGGCGGCCGGTCAGGACTCCTCGTCATCCTCGAAAGCCGGTGCTTCTCGGTCGGCGTCCTCGCGCGCGCTCACGTCGGCCGGCTCGCCGGGGATGACGTAGCCCCCGTTGAGCCACGTACCGAGGTCGACGAGCCGGCAGCGCTCCGAGCAGAACGGCCGGTGGGGGCTCTTCTCCCACTCGACCTGAGCTCCGCATTGAGGGCAGCGGACGACCCGCATACGGTCCAAAGGTACCGTTTCCGAAGCCGCCGCGCGACCGCTACGAGTACGCCATGGAGCGGGAGGGACGGCTCGCGGGGCTCAGGATCGTCGCCTTCGAGAGCAGGCGGGCAGTCGAGCTCGAGCAGATGCTCGCCCGGCACGGCGCGAGCGTGCTCGTCGCACCGGCGCTCCGCGAGGTGCCGCTCGCCGAGAACCCGGCCGCTCGGGCCTTCGTCGAGCGGCTCGCGGCCGGCGAGGTCGACGCCGTCATCCTGCTGACCGGCGTCGGCACGCGGGCGCTCGTCGAGGCGGTCCGCGAGGTTTGCTTCCCCGAGCAGCTCGCCGAGCTGCTCCGGTCGGTGCCGCTCGTCGCGCGCGGGCCGAAGCCGGTCGCGGCGCTGCGCGCGCTCGGGCTGAACGCGACGCTGCGCGTGCCCGAGCCCAACACCTGGCGCGAGCTGCTCGAGACGCTCGACCGCGAGCTGCCAGTCGCCGGCCTGCGCGTCGCGGTGCAGGAGTACGGCAAGCCGAACGAGGCGCTCCTCGAGGGACTGCGCACGCGCGGCGCAGACGTGCTGCGGGTACCGGTCTACCGCTGGGCCCTGCCGGAGGATCTGGCACCGCTCCAGAATGCGATCGAACGCCTCGTCGCGGGGGAGGTCGACGTCGCCGTGTTCACCACCGCGGTGCAGCTCGACCACCTCCTCGAGGTCGCCGAGCGCACCGGGCGGCGCGAGGAGGTCGTGCGCGCGCTCCGCGCCCAGGTGGTCGTCGCCGCGATCGGGCCGACCGCGGCAGAGGCGCTCGCCGCGGCCGGCACGCCCGCCGCGCTCGTGCCCGAGCATCCGAAGCTCGGCCCGCTGGTCGCCGCGCTTGCCCAGCACGCGCCGCGGCTCGTCGCGGAGCGGCGCGCGCAACGCGCACGCACGGAGGACTGAGCCTCGAGCTGCCACGCGCTTCCCCGTGCGACGGCTTGCCGGAGGCGAGGCGGCTTTGCGCTTGTCCCCGGTGGCGCGCACGCTAGGATCCCGGCGATGAGTTCCACGGCCCCGTTCCTGCTCGCATGCCGGCAGGCTCCCGTGCCGTTCACGCCGGTCTGGGTCATGCGGCAGGCGGGCCGCTACCTGCCGCAGTACCGCGCGGTGCGCGACAAGCTCTCGTTCCTCGAGCTGTGCAAGACGCCCGAGGCGGCGGCCGAGGTCACGCTGCAGCCCGTCGAGATCCTCGGCGTCGACGCTGCGATCCTGTTCGCCGACATCCTGCTCGTCCTCGAGCCGCTCGGGCTCGGGCTCTCCTTCTCGAAGGGCGACGGACCGGTCATCGCCAACCCGGTGCGGAGCGCGGAGCAGGTCGAGCGCATGCCGCGCGTCGACGTCACCGACGCGCTCGGCTTCGTGCTCGAGACCGTCCGCCTCGTCAAGCAAGGACTCGGGGGGCGCGTGCCGCTGATCGGCTTCGCCGGCGCGCCGTTCACCCTCGCCTCGTACGCGATCGAGGGCGGCGGGTCGCGCAACTACGTGCACACCAAGCGCCTGATGTACGGTCACCCGCAGGCGTTCCACGAGCTCATGGCGCGGCTCGTCGAGATCACGGCCGACTACCTGAACGCGCAGATCGTGGCCGGCGTCGACGCCGTGCAGGTGTTCGATAGCTGGGTCGGCAACCTGGCACCCGACGACTACCGGGCGAACGTGCTGCCGCACATGCAGGAGCTCTTCCGCCGCCTCGACCCGCGCGCCCCGGCGATCCACTTCACCACCGGGACCGCGGGCTTCCTCGAGCTGGTCGCCGCGGCCGGCGGCGACGTCGTCGGCCTCGACTGGCGCATCCTGCTCGACGAGGGCTGGCGGCGGATCGGCCACGAGCGCGCGGTGCAGGGCAACCTCGACCCCGGCGTGCTGCTCGGACCGCGGCCCGTGATCCGCGAGCGGGTGCGCACGCTGCTCGACCGCGCGGCGGGCCGCGTCGGCCACGTCTTCAACCTGGGCCACGGCGTCCTGCCCGAGACGCCGCCGGACAACGTGCGCGCGATGGTCGACGCGGTGCACGAGCTCAGCGCGCGCTCGGCCGGACGTTGAGCACCCCGCCTCGCGAGGCGGCGGAGGGAGCGCGGCCGTTCGACGCCGTGCTGCTGATCGCCTTCGGCGGCCCGACGGCTCCCGACGAGATCCGCCCGTTCCTCGCGAACGTGACGCGCGGCCGGGCGATCCCGCCGGCGCGCCTCGAAGAGGCCGCTCGGCACTACGAGCGGATCGGCGGCCGCTCGCCGCTGAACGAGCTCACCGCACGTCAAGCACCTGCGCTCCGCGCAGCGCTCGCCGCGACCGGCCCGCCGCTGCCGGTCTACGTCGGGATGCGGAACTGGCACCCGTTCCTCGCCGAGACGCTGCGCGAGATGCGCGACGCCGGCATCCGCCGGGCGCTCGGGCTGATCCTCTCGGCGCACGACTCCGAGGCCGGCTGGCAGCGCTACGTGGCGGACGTCGCGACGGCGCGCCGCGAGATCGAGGCGGCGGGCGAGCCGTGCCCCGAGGTCGTCTTCGCGCCGAACTGGCACGACGAGCCGGGCTACGTCGCGGCCGCGGCGGACCGCATCCGCGCGGCGCTCGTCCCCGTCCTGCAGGAGGAGCGCGCGGCGACGCCGCTGGTCTTCACCGCGCACAGCATCCCCGTCGCGATGGCGTCGGCGTCGCGGTACGTCGCGCAGTACCGCCGCTCGGCGGAGCTGATCGCCGCGGCGGCGGCCCAGCCGCGCTGGCAGCTCGCCTACCAGAGCCGCAGCGGACGCCCCGAGGATCCCTGGCTCGAGCCCGACGTGAACCAGGTCCTCGAGGAGCTCGCGGCGCGCGGCGAGCGACGCGTCGTGGTCGCGCCGATCGGCTTCGTTTGCGATCATGTCGAGGTGCTGTACGACCTCGACATCGAGGCGCGCGCGACGGCCGAGCGGCACGGCATCGAGTGGCACCGCGCGGCGACGGTGGGCGACCACCCGGCGTTCATCGCCATGCTCGCGAGCCTGGTGCGCCGGGAGTGGGCGCGCGCGCTGGGCGCCTCGGAAGCGACGGAGGGGCGGTGAGCGTCGAGCCGCACGGCGCGCCCGCGGCGCCGGACGCCGCCGTCCGGCCGCCCCGCCTGGTGGTCGTCGGCGGCGGGATCAGCGGGCTCGCGGCCGCGCACCGTGCGGTGGAGCGGACGCCCGCCGGTGAGCTCGAGCTCGTCGTTCTCGAGGCGAGCGAGCGGACGGGCGGCGTCGCGCGCACCGAGCGCCGCGACGGCTTCCTCCTCGAGTGCGGGCCCGACTCGTTCATCACCGAGAAGCCCGCGGGCATCGAGCTCTGCCGGCGGCTCGGCCTCGCCGACCAGCTCATCCCGACCAACGACCGCTTCCGGAGCACGCTCGTCGTGCGCGACGGCCGGCTCGTCTCGCTGCCCGAAGGCTTCCAGCTCCTCGGGCCGACCCGGATCCTGCCCTTCCTCCGGTCGCCCGTCCTCTCGCTGCGCGGCCGCCTGATCGCGGGGAAGGATCTTCTCCTGCCGCGCGGCGGGCCGCCGCCGGGCGGCGACGAGAGCCTCGCCTCGTTCGTCCGCCGCCGCTTCGGCCGAGAGGTCCTCGAGCGACTCGCCCAGCCGCTCGCCGGGGGGATCTACACGGCCGATCCCGAGACGCTCTCGCTCGCCTCGACGATGCCGCGCTTCCTCGCGCTCGAGCGCGAGCACCGAAGCGTGATCCTCGGCCTCCGGGCGCAGGCGCGGCGCGCAGGCCGCGCCGCGAGCCAGGCGAGCGGCGCCCGCTTCGGCCTGTTCGTCACGCTGCGCGACGGCATGGGCTCGCTCGCCGAGGCGCTCACCGCACGCCTCCCGGCGGGAGCGATCCGGACCGGCGCGCGGGTCGAGCGCGTCGCGCACGCCCCCGAGGGCTCCGGCGCGCGCTGGACGGTCCAGCTCGCCGGCGGCGAGACGATCGACGCCGACGGCGTGGTGCTCGCCGTGCCCGCGCCGGTCGCGGGCCGGCTCCTCGCGGGCACGGACGACGAGCTCGCGAGCGCGCTCTCGAGCATCGCGTACGCGTCGAGCGGGATCGTCTCGCTCGCCTACCGCACGGAGCAGCTCCGCGAGGAGCCGCGCGCCTTCGGCTTCGTCGTCCCCGCCATCGAGGCGCGGCGGATCATCGCGGGGTCGTTCTCCAGCGTCAAGTATAGCGGGCGGGCGCCGCAGGGCACGGTCCTGCTGCGCGTCTTCCTGGGCGGCGCGCTGCAGGCGAGCGTGCTCACGCTCGACGACCAGGAGCTCGCCCGCGCGGCGCAGGAGGAGCTCGCCGACCTGCTCGGGGTCCGCGGCGAGCCGCTCCTCGTGCGGGTCCAGCGCTGGCCGCAGGTCATGCCGCAGTACCGCGTCGGCCACGCCGCGCTCGTCGCGCGGATCGAGGCGCGCGCCGCCGCGCTTCCCGGGCTTGCGCTCGCCGGGAACGCCTACCATGGTGTGGGCCTGGCCGACTGCATCGCGAGCGGCGAGGCAGCGGCGGACGAGGTCACGGCCGACCTCGGCCCGGCCCGCGCCGCGGCCCGAGCGGCAGCAGGGCCGCGGGACACACGATGAGCGCCTTCATCACGATCGACGGCGTCGAAGGGGCGGGCAAGAGCACGCAGGCAGCCCGGCTCGCCGACGCGCTGCGCCGCGACGGCCACGAGGTGGTCCTGACCCGCGAGCCGGGCGGGACGGAGCTCGGGCGCGCGCTCCGCCGCATGCTGCTCGAGGAGGACTCGCCCGGCCCGACGCCCGAGACGGAGCTGCTGCTCTACCTCGCCGACCGCGCGGAGCACGTGCGCAGGCTGATCCTGCCGGCGCTCGCGCGCGGCGCGGTGGTCGTCGCCGACCGCTTCTCGGACTCGACGATCGCCTACCAGGCCCACGGCCGCGGCCTGCCGCTCGAGACGGTGCGCAGCCTCGACGCGTTCGCCCGCGGCGGACTCGAGCCCGACCTCACGTTCCTCCTCGACCTGCCGCCCGAGGTCGGTCTCGAGCGAGCCCGCGCCACGGGCCCCGCCGACCGCCTCGAGCGCGAGGCGCTCGACTTCCACCGCCGGGTGCGCGAGGGCTTCCTCGCGATCGCCGCGGCCGAGCCGGGGCGCGTCGTGCTGCTCGACGGGCGTCTCGAGATCGCGGAGCTCGCGCAGCGCATCGCCGCCCACGCGCGCGCCCGCCTCGCGGCCGCGGCATGACGCTCGACCAGATCCGCGGCCAGGAGCGGGCGATCGGGCTCCTTCGGCGCGCGATCGCGAACGGGCGTCTCGCGCACGCGTTCGTCTTCGCGGGGCCGCCGGGCGTCGGCAAGCGCGCCACGGCGCTCGCGCTCGCGTCCGCCCGCGTGTGCACCGAGAAGCCCGGCGCCGGCTGCGGGCGCTGCGCGGACTGCCTGCTGGTCGCGGCGGGCACGCATCCGGACGTCGTCCTCGAGGACCTCGCGTCCGCGCAGCGCGAGCGCGCGACCGCGAGCTTCGTGTCGATCGAGCAGGTCCGGCGGGTGAGCGCCGCGCTCGCGCTCCGCCCGGTGCGAGGCGCCTGGAAGGTCGGCATCATCGACCAGGCGGAGCGGCTCACCGACGAGGCGCAGAACGCGCTGCTCAAGACGCTCGAGGAGCCGCGCGGGCGGACGACGCTCGTCCTCGTCGCGTCGAACCTCGACGCGCTCCTCCCGACGATCCGCTCGCGCTGCCAGCGCCTGCTGTTCGCGCCGCTTCCGGAGGACGTGGTGGTCGAGCTGCTCGAGCGCGAAGGGGTCTCGTCCGAGGATGCCCGCCGCGCGGCGGCGCTCTCCAACGGGAGCCTCGAGCGGGCGCGCGAGATGGCGAGCGAGGAGGCGGCCGCACGGATCGCAGAGCTGTACGAGCGCCTGGCAAGGCTGCCGCGCCTCTCGATTCCCGAACGCCTCGACGTCGCCGCGGCGCTCGCGCCGCGCGGCGAGCGAAGCCGCGCACAGCAGGCGCTGACCCACGCCGCGGTGCTCGAGTTCTTCCGCAGCCGCGTCCTCGATGCGGCGCGCTCCGCGCCGGCGACCGAGAAGACGGACGACCTCCACGCTCGTCTCGGCGCCGTGCGCCGCGCCGGGCGGCAGCTCGAGCGCGCCTATGCTACCGTGCGAGATCTCGAGCGGAACGCGAACGCGAACCTCGCCTGGGACGCCTTCGTACTCGGGCTCGACGCGCGCTCGGGCTGAGCGACATGGACATCGAGCTTCCTTCCGAAACGCCGGCCCCCGAGGTCGAAGCCGCGGCGGCGGAGCGAACCGTCGTCGACGTGCGCTTTCGCGTTCCGGGGCGCGCCCGCGCGTTCGACGCAGGCTCCCTGTCGCTCGCGCGGTTCGACCCGGTCATCGTGCAGACCGAGCGCGGTCCCGAGCTCGGCGAGGTGATCGGCGGGCCCCGCCCGCGCTGGCCGGACGAGGAGGGCCAGACGCTGCCCCGCGTCCTGCGCATCGCCGACACGCGCGACTTGAGCCGCGCCGACCACAACCGCGCGCAGGAGCAGAAGGCGCGCGCGACGTTCCTCTCGCTCGCCGCCCGGTACAAGCTCGACGTCAAGCTGATCCGCGTCGACTACCGCTTCGACGGCGGCAAGGCGGTGTTCTACTTCCTCTCCGAGACGCGCGTCGACTTCCGCGCCCTGGTTCGCGACCTCGCGCAGGCGCTGCACACGCGGATCGAGATGCGGCAGATCGGCGCCCGCGACGAGACGCGCCTTCTTGGCGGCGTCGGGCCGTGCGGGCGCGAGCTGTGCTGCAGCTCGTGGCTGCGCGAGTTCGCGGGGGTGTCCGTCAAGATGGCGAAGGAGCAGGACCTGTCGCTCAACCCGTCGAAGCTCGCCGGGATGTGCGGCCGCCTCAAGTGCTGCCTGCGCTACGAGTACGACACCTATCTCGCGCTACGGCGGAACCTGCCGGGCATCGGCAAGCACGTCCAGAGCGTCAAGGGCGACGGCGAGGTCGTCAAGCATCTGACGCTCAAGCAGCGCGTGCTGCTGCGCCGCGACGAGGACGGCCTGGTCGTCGAATGCTCGCTCGAGGACCTCGTCGAGCGCCGTCCCGAGACGCAATCCTGAGCTGCTGGCGGTGGCGATGACCGAGCGCATCTACATCACGACGCCCCTCTACTACGCGAACGCCGAGCCACACCTCGGCTCGACCTACACCAACGTCATCTGCGACTCGTTCGCGCGCTTTCACCGGCAGCGCGGGGTCGAGACCTTCCTGCTCACGGGCACCGACGAGCACGGGGAGAAGATCGCGCAGGCGGCGGCGGAGGCCGGGCGGACCCCGAAGGAGTTCGTCGACGAGGTGAGCGCCAAGTTCCGCGCGGTGTGGGACTCGGTCGGCATCCGCTACGACCACTTCATCCGCACCTCGGACGAGCACCACGTTCGCTTCGTCCAGGAGGTCCTCGCCCGGATCCACGCGAGCGGCGACATCTACTTCGGCTCGTACTCCGGGCTGTACTGCGTCGGCTGCGAGCGGCTCTACACCGAGAAGGAGCTGGTCGACGGTCTCTGCCCGCAGCACCTGACGAAGCCCGTGCTGATGGAGGAGCCGAACTACTTCTTCCGCATGGAGAAGTACCAGGACCGGATCCGCGCCCACATCGAGGCGAACCCGGACTTCATCCGCCCCGAGGGCTATCGCACCGAGGCGCTCGCGATGCTGCGCGAGCCGATCGGCGACCTGTGCATCTCGCGGCCGAAGGCGCGCCTCCAGTGGGGGATCGAGCTGCCGTTCGACTCGAACTACGTGACCTACGTCTGGTTCGACGCGCTCTTGAACTACGTGAGCGGGCTCGAGGCGCGCGGCCTGCGCGAGAGGCTCTGGCCGTACGCGAACCACTTCATCGCGAAGGACATCTTGAAGCCGCACGCGGTGTTCTGGCCGACGATGCTGCTCGCCGCCGGCTACCCGCTCTACCGGCACCTGAACGTCCACGGCTACTGGACGAGCGGCGGGCAGAAGATGTCGAAGTCGCTGGGCAACGTCATCGAGCCGCTGGCGCTGCGCGAAAAGTACGGCATGGACGCCGTACGCTACTTCCTGCTGCGCGAGGCGCCGTTCGGCAGCGACGCCGACTTCACCGAGGCGGCGCTCATCACCCGGATCAACGCCGACCTCGCCAACGGCCTCGGCAACCTCGCAAGCCGCACGCTCGCCATGATGCAGCGCTACTTCGCCGGCGAGGTGCAGCCGCTCGAGCCGGCGGACGAGGCCGACGCCCGTCTCGCCGAGGCCTTCGCCCGCGAGCGCCGCGAGCTTGACGCGCACATCCCGGCGCTCGCCTTCCACCGCGGCCTCGAGGCGGTCTGGCGCGCCCTCGACGCGGCGAACAAGTACATCGTCGCGACGGCGCCGTTCACCCTCGCGAAGGACCCGGCGAGCAAGCCGCGGGTCGGCGCCATCCTGCACAACTGCCTGGAGGCCCTGCGGGTAACGGCGCAGCTCGCCGCTCCCTTCCTGCCCGACACGGCGGAGCGGCTCCGTGAGGCGCTCGGGCTGGACGAGGCGCGCTTCGCGCAGCTCGACCTCCCCTGGGGCGAGGCGTTCCCGCCCGGGCATCGGGTGGGCGCGCCGGTGACGCTCTTCCCGCGCATCGAGACGTCGCCGGGCGGAGCGTCTGCCGGCAAGGCGGCGAAGCAGCCGCGCGAGCCTTGAAGACCGCGCGCACGCTGCCGCCCGGGCTGCGCCTCGTCGACTCGCACTGCCACCTCGCCGACGAGGCCTTCGACGCGAACCGCGACGAGGTCTGGCGCCGGGCCCGCGACGCGGGCGTCGCGCAGGCGGTGATCATCGGCGCGGGCGGAGGTTCGGCGTCGAACCAGGCAGCGCTCGCGCTCGTGCGCGAGCACGCGGAGCACATGCGCGCCGTCGTCGGCATCCACCCGCACGACTCGAAGGACGCCGCCCCCGCGGCGCTCGCGGAGGTCGAGTGGCTCGCCGAGGACCCGCTGGTCGCCGCGGTCGGTGAGACCGGCCTCGACTACCACTACGACAACTCGCCCCGCGAGGCGCAGATCGCGGCGCTCCGCGCCCACGTGCGCATCGCGGCCCGCACCGGCAAGCCGCTCGTCATCCACTGCCGCGACGCGTTCGCGGACCTGCTGCGCGTGCTGCACGAGGAGCGCGACGCGGCGCCGCGCGGCGTCGTGCACTGCTTCACCGGCACCGCCGACGAGGCGCGCGCCATGCTCGACCTCGGCTTCGCGATCTCGTTCAGCGGCATCGTCACCTTCAAGAACGCGGACGCGCTGCGCGAAGCGGCCCGCCTGGTGCCGGCCGACCGGCTGCTGGTAGAGACCGACGCGCCCTACCTCGCGCCGGTGCCGCTGCGCGGGCGACGGTGCGAGCCGGCGTTCGTCGTCGAGACGGCAATCCGCCTCGCCGAGGTGCGCGGCGAGAGCCTCGCCGACCTCTGCGCGGCAACCGAGCGCAACGCGCGCAGGGTCTTCGCGCTGCCCGGGTGACGGCGCGGTGCGGCGGCGCCGCTGCCGTCGGCGGGGCGCCGGGCCGCCGTTGCCTAGCGCGGCTCGAAGGCGACGGCGCGGGCCCAGCCGGAGGTCTGCCAGGTGCGGCCGTCGGCGGCGGCGAGCAGCCCCTCGGCGCCGTCGGTCCCCTCGAGCAGCGCGACGCCCTCGTCCTCGCCGAGGATCAGGAGCGCCTTGCTGAGCGCCTCGGCCTCGGCCGCGCTCGGCGCGACGACCGCGGCCAGCAGGTCGCGCTCGAGCGGCCGGCCGCTCCGCGGGTCGAGCACGTGGCCGTAGCGGCGGCCGCCGATCTCGCTGCCCTGCGCGAGGCTGCCCGAGACCGACAGTGCCCGGTCGCGTAGCGTGACGATCCCGAGCCGCGCGCCCGCCGGGTGGGTGAGCAGCAGCCGCCAGCCGTCCGCGTCCGGGGGCGCGCCGAGGCCGATCATGCTGCTCCGCCCGAAGTCGAGGAGCGCGCGGTGGACGCCCGCGGCGCGGAGCCTTCCCGCGATGCGGTCGAGCGCGTAGCCCTTGCCGATGCCGCCGAAGTCGACCGCCATCCCGGGCGCGTCGAGCGACGCCGAGCGGCCATCCGGCGCGAGCCCGATGCGCGCGCTGCCGGTCCGCGCGAGCGCGGCGCCGAGCGCCCCGGGGCTCGGCTCGACGCCGGTCGCTGCCGCCTCGCGCCACAGGCCGACGAGCGGACCGACCGTCACGTCGAACGTCCCGCGGCTCAGCGTCGCGTACTCGCGCGACAGCGCGAGCAGCTCGACGACGACCGGCGGCACCGCCTGCGCGCCGCGCCCGGCGTGCGCGTTGAGCCGGCTGGTCGCGCTGTCGGGACGGTACGTGCTGAGCGCCGCATCGAGCTCGCGCGCGACGGCGAAGGTCGTCTCGAGCGCGGCGCGCCGCCGCTCCGCGCTCGCCTCGCACACCTCGGCCTGCAGCACGGTGCCCATCACGTAGCGCCCGTCGCGCGCGCAGGGCTCGCCGGCCGAGGCGCCGTGCGACGTCGCGAGCAGGAGCAAGGCCGCTGCGACGCCGAGGAGCGAACCGGCCCTCGGGCGGCCTCGCGAGGAGCGTCCGCAGCGCACCCTCAGAGACCCGCCAGCTCCTCGTCCTCGTCCTCGTCGCCGCGGTAGGTCGCGGAGTTGCCGACGAAGACCGCCCAGAGCGAGACGACGATCAGCACCGCGAGGCTCGTCTCGAGGGCGAGAAAGCCCGCGATCTTGAGGTAGGCGAACGCGGGGCTCACGAAGCGGACGAGCCAGCCGGCGCCCTCGTCGACCAGCGCCGAGGCGAAGGGCACGACCACGAAGTAGCCCTTCACGTCGGGCCGCAGGGGGACGAACAGCATGAGGTGCGTGAGCGTCAAGAGCAAGATGCCCATCGCGAAGAGGTGGAAGTGCGTCACCTCGAGCATCCCCTGGTAGCTGCGCGGCTGGAGGAAGCGCTCCTCCGAGCCCAGGTAGTACGCGGTGACCGACTCGTAGGTGAGCCCCATCTTGTTGAAGTAAAGGAGCGCGTTCGTCAGCCAGAGCCCGGCCACGTAGACGACGAACAGCACGATGATGGTCTGCAGCAGCCGGTTTCGTGCCCACTCTCCCGTGACGACGAAGCGCATGGCGGGCTACTCTCCCTCCGCGACGAGCACCTGGTACAGCGCGAGCGAGCGGCGGACCGCGGCGGTCACGGCGTGCGACGTGAGCGTCGCGCCCGCGATGCCGTGGATGTCGCGGTCGACGCGCAGCTCGGGACCGAGCTTCCGGCCGGGGAACTGCTCGAGCCAGCGCTCCGACGGCTCGTAGTCGGGCGGCTCGTAGAAGGCGAGGAGCAGGATCTTCGCAACCGTCTGGTCCGGCGCGACGACGATCAGCAGCGTCTCGGGCAGCGTCCGGACGATCTGCGTGTCGATGAACGCGTAGCCGAGCGGCTTGCCGTCCTTCTCGCCGGCGTACGCGGTGACGAGCTTCGACTCGAGCGGCGCGCGCGCGAGCTCCTCGATGCGCGCCTTCTGCTCGTCGGTGACGAAGAACGTCTTCTTCTCGACGCGGTCCGCGTCGGGAAAGGCGGCGTCGACCGCCTCTTGCCGCGCGTAGTAGACCTTCGCGCCGGCCGCCGCCGCCCCGCACAGGACCAGGAGGACGGCGGCCGGCGCGATCAGCAGGCCTGCGGCGCGACGACGCCGCTCAGAACACGAAGCCGAAGCCGAGGTTGATTTCGTCGGGCTTCTTTCCGGAGACAACGTTGAAGTTCCGGTAGTCGAGCTTGAGCACGACGTTCGAGATCGGCCAGTAGTCGATGCCGACCTCCCAGATCCGCTGCTGCAGGGTCTGGTTGCTGCCGAGTCCGGGCGGGGTCTCATCCTGCGTATTGAGGTACGAGAAACGGGCGAACGGTGCGAGCGCCATCTCGCTCTCGGGCAGGATCCACGGCATCACGTCGTAGCCGAGCTCGAAGTAGGTGCCGATCATGCGCCCGGCGATCGTCGCGTCCTCCGGGATCTCACCGATCTGGCGCAGCGCCAGGGTGAGCGAGCGAGCGTCGCCGAGGTTCGCCATGGTGAAGAGCGCCCGCGCCTGCAGCCCGTGCGCGCGGTACTGGCCGTGCACCTCCCAGATCGTGGTGCTGGTCTTCGGGATCCGGACGTCGTCGACCACCTGATCCTGCCCGGCGTTGCCGGTGAACACCGACGAGCCGAGCAGCAGGCTCGGGATCGGGTTGTAGTCGAGGCGCGCGGTGAAGGCGACGTCCTCGAACAGCGCGCGGTTGCCGTTCTGCCGCGCGTCGCGGAAGCCCTGCGGCCGGATGCCCTTCGCGTTCAGGCCGTTCAGCAGGTAGGCGCGGTAGCTGAGACCCGGGAGGATCTCGCCGAAAGCGCCGAACCCGAGCTCGCGCCAGGTCGAGGGGATGATCTGACGCTCCACCTCCGGGCGGTTCACCGAGTAGTAGAACACCGGCTCGTGCCACTCGTTGATGAAGCCCATCGGCACGAGCACGAGGCCGGCGCGGGCGTTGGCGTACTCCTTGAGGAAGAAGTCGAGGTAGGCGAACTCGACCGCCACCGAGCCGCCGCCCGAGCTCTCGGTGGAGTTGGTGCTCGCGTGCTCGAACTCGATCTCCGAGTTGAACACGATCCAGTCGTTGAACTTGTAGCCGGTGTAGAGGACGAGCCGCTCGAGGTCCGCGCGGTTGCGGTCGTTCGGGCTTTTGTCGCTCACGAAGGCCGTGTACTTGGCCTCGCCGTAGCCGCCGATCGAGAGGCCGCGCGACGTCCGGTAGACCTTCGACGCCGCCGGGCCCATCCCGTACTCGCCCTTGAGCTCGAGCTCCTCGGGGATGGTGAGCTGGGTGCGCAGGCTGTCGACCGCTTCGGCGAGGACGTTCGTCTTGCGCTCCGCCTCCTCCGCCTTGGCCTTCGCCTCGGCCGCCTCCCTCTCACGCTCGGCCTTCAGGGCCTCAAGCTCGCGTTGCATCTCGAGCAGCTGCTGCTCGAGCTTCCGAATGCGCTCCTCGTCCGCGGCCAGGGCGACCCCGGGCCCGGTGGCGAGGTAGCTCACGACCGCCAGCACGGCGACCAGCTTCTGCGACATGTGAACCTCCTCCTTCGCTCGGAACGTGGAAACGGGTTGCGAAGGGCTCTGGACGTTCGCCGCTGGCCGCTGCCGGACCCGGAATTACGGATGCGAGTTTGCTCTTTACCCCGGTGCGCTCCCTCTCTCGCCTGCCGGCCGAGGCTCGCCCCACTCGATCGTGAAGCCGTGCCAGCTCGTGCCCGCCGACCACGGCACCAGCACGACGCGCTTGCAGCGCCGGCACTTGAGCTCGACGCCGCGCAGGCAGAGCCGGGCGAGCAGGCTGCCGCACTGGCAGCGCAGCTCGGTCGTCTCGAGCGGCGGGGCGTCGAGCGAGGGGACTTGTTCGGGACGGCTCACGGGGGTGAAATTGATCATCATTTTCAACGTGCGCTGTCAAGGGTGGCCGGATGGCGGCAGAGGCGCACGTCGGGATGGTGGCGAGCGGGTGCGCGGCTCGGAGGGGTACGCCGCCCGGCGGGGCCGGCGCGCCCGGCTCGCCGGCGCTAGCGCCGGCCGGTGATCGCGACCCGGTCCGCGCTCGCGCTCGGCCGCACGCCCTCGCGGCACTCGCGGCAGATGCCGTAGAGCTCCAGGCGGTGCCGGGCGAGGACGAAGCCGAGGCGCGTCGCGATGTCCTCCTGCAGGCGCTCGAGCTGCTCGTCCGAGAACTCGACGATCTTGCCGCAGCGGTCGCAGATCACGTGGTCGTGGTGGTGGTGCTCGCCGGAGTCTGCGTTCTCGTACCGCGTCTGCCCGTCGGCGAAGTGCTGCTCGTCCGCGAGACCGCACTCCTTGAGCAGCTTGATCGTGCGATAGACGGTCGCGTAGCCGACGCGCGGGTTGATCTTGCGCACCTCCCGGTAGAGCTCGTCGATGCTCATGTGCCGGTGGCCGCTGAAGAAGACGCGCGCAATGTCGTCGCGCTGCGCCGTGGATTTGAGGTTCTTCTCCTTCAGCGCCTTGCGGAATGCGGCGAATCGCTCCGCGCGCGACAGCATGAGGGAGCGTTACGGGCGTGGTTGCCCTTTGTCAACCACGGTCGCGGGCCAGGAGCCGGCGCGCCTCGGGCGAGATGTCGAGGCCGTCGATGTCCTTGTCCCGCAGGGTGAGGGCGAGGAGCTCGATCTCGTCGTCGGGCGAGAGGTCGTGGTCGATGAACAGGATCGACTGGTCGGCGACACGGCACAGGCCGCTGCGCGCGTGGTAGCCGACCTCACGCATCAGGCGCTCGCGGCGGACCCGGATGCCGACCGCTTCGACCGCATTCTCGAGCTCCGCGATCAACGCCGCGAGCCTCGCCGCGCGGGCGCTCGGCCGCTTCTGCACCGCCTTTCCGCCCGCCGCCGGCGCGGCGCGCCGGGCCGCGCGCGACTTCACTGCGACCTTTCGTGCGCTGGCTGTCGCCATCGCGCCGCGCTAGTATCGCGCGCGCGCCGGCTTGTAAAGTCGCCGCTGCCCGCGTCCGGGACCGAGGTGGCATGATCAAGAGCATTCTCGTCGGAGTCGACGGCTCCGAGCACGCCCGCACCGCGGTGCGCTACGCCATCTGGCTCGCCCGCCACCTCGACGCAACGATCACCGGGCTGCACGTCGTCGACATCGTCTCGATCGAGGGATCGTTCTTTCACGACATCTCGGGCTCGCTCGGCTTCGAGCCCTACCTCGACTTCACCTCCAAGATGCGCGAGGCGCTGCAGGAGCGAGGTGCCGCGATCCTCGACGAGTTCCGGGCGACCTGCACGCAGGAAGGCGTCCGCTTCGACACGGCGCTGCAGATCGGGATCGTGCCGAGCGAGATCTGCGAGCGCGCGCGCGAGGCGGACCTCGTGGTCATCGGCCATCGCGGCGTCAATCAACGATTCTCTACCGGACTGCTGGGCGGCGCGGCGGAGAGCGTGACCCGGCAGTGCACGAAGCCCGTGCTGGTCACGCCGCTCGAGTTCCGCGAGGTCCGCTCGCCGGTCCTCGCCTACGACGGGAGCCAGCGCGCGAGCGCCGCGATGCACGTCGCGGCCGAGGTGTGCACCCGCGTCGGGCTGCCGCTCTCCGTGCTCACGGTGTGCCGCGACCCGGAGCAGGGCGAGAAGACCATCGAGCAGGCGCGCCGCTACCTCGCGTCGTACTCGCTCGAGATCCATCCCTCCGTCGTGACGGGGCACGCCTACGAGAAGATCCTCGAGGAGATCCGGACCAAGGGCTACGACCTGGTCTTCATGGGCTCGCACGGGCACGGGCGGATCATCGAGCTCGTGCTGGGCAGCACGACCGAGTACATCCTGCGCAACGCGCCCTGCCCGGTCTTTCTGAACCGCTGACGCGAGCTTACGACCCGGGCGTTCGCGCCGGGCCCCGGGCGGGCTCAGTCGTCGGACGAGCGCGGCGTGTCCGCCGAGCGCGGCGCGTCGGCCGCCGGCGGCGGCTGCCGCTCTGCGGCGGCCTGCTCCGGGGCCTCGTGGCCGACGCCCCCGTTCTCCCCCGCGAGCAGCTTGCGGATCCGGTTCTCGATCTCCCGGATGCCGCTCTCGAGGCGCTCGACCTCGGCGCGGATCCCCGGGTAGGCGCGCAGCCGCTCGATCGATTGCTTGATGCTCTCGTCGATCCGTCGCTGCAGGTTCTCCATCCGGCGGCGCGAGGAGTTGAGCACGTCCTCGAGGATCGCCGGGCGGCTCGACGCCTCGCTCACCAGCTCGGAGACCCGCTTCTCGGCGAGCTCGCGGATCTCGCCGAGCGCCTCGATACCCCGGTTCACGCCGGCCAGCGCGTCACCGCCGTAGCGGACCAGCTCGCGGAGCAGAGGTAGGGCCGAGATGCTCTTCCGCCGGCGCTCCTCCTCGAGGATGATCTGCGCGAGCGTGACCGCGGTGAGGTCGGCGCCGGTCTCGTTGTCGGTGACCTCGACCTCCTCGCCGCTGCGGATCAGTGCGGCGATGTCGCCCAGCGCGACGTAGCGACTCGTGGTCGTATCGTACAGCTTGCGGTTCGCATACCGTTTCACCACGCGCGCCATTACCGGCGTCGGTAGCACCCGCTCCCCGGGTCGGCAAGGATCGGGCGAAGACCCTCAGACCTCGGCTCCGGGGGTTTGAGCGAGCGATTGCTCGAGCGGGGGTCCAGCAGGCTAAGGGCCGGAAGGAGCGGAGGAATCACCTCCTCGCCGGCGTCAAAGGAATGACACGACGCCCAGGGCGGACGCCTCGGCGGACCGGCGACGCAGCGCGTGCGGCCGGCACTTCGCCGCTCGCAGTGCGTTAAAGCCGTCTCGCAGCGCATCGTCGGACCGGGCTTCGGACCGTCGCCGGCTTACGTTTTTGAACGGCGCCCGCGGGGAGCGTCACGAATGTACCGCTCGAGCCTACCTCCGAACCCCGGGCGGGCACCCCTCGGTCGGCGCCTCTCCATAGAAACCCTATGGCGAAACAGGACTTTATCCACAGCAGCTCATGCGCGCGGCCCGATGGCTTCGTCCTTGCTCGGCGGCGCCGAACGCGGATCTACGGCAGACCCGACCGCAAGTTCGAGCCAGATCAGAGAGGAGCGTCATGTACCAGCACCAGCGAGCCAGCCAGAGCGACGAGCCACTCCCAGGATTCATGGGCCTCTTCGGCCAGCACGAGAGCATGCGACGGATCTTCGAGATCATGCGCCGGGTCGGGCCGTCCGACGTTCCCGTGCTGGTGACGGGCGAGAGCGGGACCGGCAAGGAGCTGGTCGCCCGCGCCCTGCACGCCCTGTCGAGACGCGCCCCGCGCAACTTCGTGCCGGTGCACTGCGGGGCGATCCCGGAGGAGCTTCTCGAGAGCGAGCTCTTCGGCCACGTGAAGGGCGCTTTCACGGGCGCGATCCAGGCCCGCACCGGGCGCTTCCAGCTTGCCCATCAAGGGACGATCTTTCTCGACGAGATCGGCGAGATGAGCCCGCGCTTCCAGGTGAAGCTGCTGCGCGTCCTCGAGGACGGGACCTTCGACCCGGTGGGCAGCGCGACGAGCCGGCACGCCGACGTCCGCGTGGTCGCCGCGACGCACCGTGACCTGCATGCCCATGCCCGGCAGGGCACCTTCCGCGAGGACCTCCTCTACCGCCTCGACGTCGTCCGCATCCATCTTCCCGCGCTGCGCGAGCGGCGCGAGGACATCCCGATCATCGCCCGGCACTTCCTCCGCCAGGGAGCAAGCCGCGCCGGCCGGCCGGGCCCGATCGAGCTCACCCCCTCGGCGATCGAGGCGCTCATGGCCTACGACTGGCCCGGCAACGTGCGCGAGCTGCGCAACGTCCTCGAGCGCGCCGTGCTGCTGAGCGACGAGCCCGGCGTGCTCCGGGCGGCGGACTTGCCCGCCCCGATCGGCGTCGCCGTGTCGCTACCGCCCCCCGCGGCGAGCACCCCGGCGCTGGGACAGCGGCCGCAGCCCTGGGATTTCGGCCCCGAGGGCACCGACTTCTACTCCGAGCTCGAGGGCTTCGAGCGGCGCATGATCGGTCGTGCGCTCCAGCTCGCCGGCGGCAGCAAGCGCGAGGCGGCTCGCCTCCTGCAGGTGAACCGTACGACGCTGCTCGAGAAGCTGAAGCGCCGCGGCTGGCAGGTGAGCAAGGGCGAGGGCCTGGCCGGGCTCACTCCGGCGCTGCCCGGCGCCGACGCGAAGGCGCCCAAGCCGCCCCTCCCCTGGAAGTCGGGGGACTCCTGGGGGGAGGTCCGCCGGCCGGTCGCCCGCGCCGCCTACGCGGGTCAGGGTGCCGCGCCGCAGCGGGCGGCACAGCTTCCCTGAGGGCCCCGCTTCCCCGACCTCGGCCGCGCGGACCCGGCGTAAGGATCTCGCCGCTTCGTCCGTCATTTTTTAGAGGAGCACAGTGCGATCGTGGCCCGACCGGCCGCGTCGCCCGCGTTTCCTCCCGTTATTGTAATGACAAGCATGAGTTGCTAGGACTGGCGCGACTCGTGTCGGGGGGCTACGGCGCAGGCCGCACAGCGGGGACGTTCCTGCGCAATCAGGAGTGAGCCGCGTCGGTCGCGCGTCGGGATCGTTTGATAGGATCAAGCAGGCGCGTGCGTGCGTTCCTGCAGCTCGTAGCGTTCGGCGAGCGGGGAGAAAGGAGCTGATGAAGGTGATGCGCGAGAGGAGATTTCTGGGCGCCCTGGCGGTGGTGAGCGCGGTCGTCTTGGGTGGCGTTGGGACGAGCGTGGCGTTCGTCGGCGACGACGAGTTTTCACACACCCAGCCGGCGGCGGAGCTGGTGATGCCGTTCGACGTTACGGAGGGCAAGGTGACCTTCCTGATCGTCAGCAACGTGGGCGGCACTTCACCGTCCGGGGGTGCGCAGATCACCACGCACTGGACGTTCTGGTCCGAGACCTGCAACGAGCTGGCGGACTTCTCGATCTGCCTCACGTTGAACGACACGGTGGTGGTCGACCCGACCAACGCCCGTGCGATCGGGCCCAACAACGAGGAGTTCGGTCCGGTCATCAACCTGAGCGGCCAGCGCGGACTGGTCACGGTAACCGCGTTCGAGACCAACAACGTCTGCGCTGACTTCGCGCGGAGCGGCGCGCGCCTGATCGACGACGCGATCGTCGGCACGTTCACCTTCGCCGACACGACGGTTAGCTACGCGTTCGGCAACGACGCGTTCGGCCTCGGCCTGAACGACTCGGGCACCGCCGTCGAGCTGCCGGATTCTGCCACGGTCGACGCGTTCCACCTCCAGGTATTCGATCCGACGACCGTCGAGGCGAGCGTCGTCGCGCTCTCGCACCTGCGCGAGACCCCGAACGGCCAGGTCGAGCCGAACCCGGGTGTGATCCGCTTCGCGACGACCTTCTACGACAACCTGGAGATTCCGACGTCGCTTCCCGACCAGACCGTCGACTGCGTGAAGTTCGTGCCGATCAGCTCGCGGCCGGGCGGCCCGGCAGGCATCATCCCGGCGTCGGTCAACGTCACGACGTCGGGCACGCTCCGCCTGGATCCGATCGCCGGCTTCGGCCCGGACGACTACCTGTACGGCATCGTCGGCCAGGCGGTCGGACCGTTCGGCGCAAGCACCAGCGCGAAGGTGACGCTCCAGGAGCCCTCTGCTTCGCAGGCGTTCGTCGACGCGCCGGTGAACCTCCTCGACTGAGCTCGAGGAAAGCGACTCAGGACGAAGGCGCCCGGGGCAACCCGGGCGCCTTCTTTTTTCGCCGCGCGCGCGCCCGGCGTGGGTTGCGCCCGGGGTTGGTTTCTGTCGTTAGTCGGGTTGTGAAACGCTACGGTACCCATCTCGTCGCGATGACCCTGGCGCTCGCCTTCTGCGCCGCGAGCGCCCTCGACGCGGCGGCCCAGCTCGGGCTGCCCGGGAGCCAGCGGCCGACGTCGCGCCAGTCGAATCCGGGCGCGAGCGACATCGACGAGCACACCCGGAACCTGCGTGACGAGGACCCCGCGGTCCGCCTCGAGGCCGTCAAGGGGCTCGCCGCATCCAACGACAAGGACGCGATCGAGCACCTCATCGAGGCCACCGCGGACGTCGACCCGCGCGTCAAGCTCAAGGCGATCGACGCGCTCGGCACGCTCCGCGCGGCCGACGCGACGACCGTGCTCGTGCAGGTGCTCTACATGCGCGAGAGCGAGCCGTGGCTCCAGCGGCGCGTCCTGGTCGCTCTCGGCAAGATCGGCGACAGCCGCGCCGCAGGCCCGATCGCCGACTTCCTGTCGCGCGACACCGACGTCGCGTCGAAGGGCACGGCAATCTTCGCGCTCGGCGAGATCGGCGACCCGAAGGTGATCCCCGCCCTGAAGTCGATCGAGGAGAGCAGCTCCGAGGAGACGCTCCGCCGGCTGTCGCGTGACGCGGTCGCGAAGATCGAGCGCAAGCAGATCAATCCCGAGGTCGTCGTCCAGGCGCTGCGCGACGGCGACGACGACGCGCGGCCCGCGGCGGCGAGCGCCGCCGCGCCGCTCGCCTACTGAGGGGGCGCCCCGTGGCGGCGAGCGATCGCCCACGCCCGGCCGACGCGCCGGTCACGCCACGCACGACGCACGGCGGCCTGCCGCTGAAGGTCGTGTACGACGCGTCCGACGTCACGACGCCGCCCGGCGAGCCGGGGACGTATCCGTTCCTGCGCGGCCCCTACCCGACGATGTACCTGAGCCGCCGCTGGACGATGCGCCAGTTCGCCGGCTTCGGCACGCCTGAGGACACGAACCAGCGCTTCCACTTCCTACTACGTCAAGGCCAAACTGGGCTCTCGACCGCGTTCGACATGCCCACGCTGATGGGCTACGACGCCGACCACCCGCGGTCGCGCGGCGAGGTCGGCCGCGAGGGCGTCTCGGTCTCGACGATCGAGGACATGGAGCGGCTCTTCGACCGCATCCCGCTCGACGAGGTCACGACCTCGATGACGGTGAACTGCACGGCGTCGGTGCTGCTCGCGATGTACCTCGCGATCGCCCGGCGGCGCGGCATTCCCTGGACGAAGCTCGGCGGCACGATCCAGAACGACATGCTGAAGGAGTTCATCGCGCAGAAGGAGTGGATCTCGCCGCCCGAGCCTTCGGTCCGGATCGTCGCGGACATGATCGAGTTCTGCACGGCGGAGGTGCCGCGCTGGCACCCGGTGTCGATCAGCGGCTACCACATCCGCGAGGCCGGCTCGACGGCGGCGCAGGAGCTCGCCTTCACGCTCGCCGACGGCATCGCCTACGTCGAGGAGGTGCTCCGCCGCGGCCGCTTCACGGTCGACGACTTCGGCCACCGGCTGTCGTTCTTCTTCGACGTGCACAACGACTTCTTCGAGGAGATCGCGAAGCTGCGTGCCGCGCGGCGGCTCTGGGCGCGGATCATGCGCGAGCGCTTCGGCGCGAAGCGCGACGAGGCGTGCCGCCTGCGCATGCATGCGCAGACCGCCGGTGTCACGCTGACGGCGCAGCAGCCGCTCAACAACATCGTGCGCGTCACGCTGCAGGCGCTCGCCGCGGTGCTCGGCGGCGTCCAGTCGCTGCACACCAACTCGTTCGACGAGACGCTCGCGCTGCCCACCGAGGAGTCGGTGATGGTGGCGCTGCGCACCCAGCAGATCATTGCCGAGGAGAGCGGCGTCGCGAACACGGTCGACCCGCTCGGCGGCAGCTACGCGGTCGAGAGCTTGACCGACGCGATCGAGCGCGCGGCGAGCGAGTACATTGCGGAGATCGACCGGCGCGGCGGCATGGTGAAGGCGATCGAGCAGGGCTACCCGCAGCTCGAGATCGCCGAGGCGGCGTACCGCGACCAGCAGCGGTTCGACAGCGGTGAGCTCGTGATCGTCGGCGTCAACAAGTACACGGTGCCGGAGGAGCGTCCGGTGGAGATCCTGCGCATCCCGCCCGAGGTCGAGGACCGGCAGATCGACCGCGTGCGCCGCTTCAAGCAGTCGCGCGACCGGGCGCGGGTGCGGGCGGCGCTCGCCGAGGTGCGCGATGCCGCGGCGTCGGAGCGCAACCTGATGCCGCCGCTCATCGCGGCGGTCGAGGCCGGCTGCACGGTCGGCGAGATCTCGGACGTCTATCGCTCGGTGTTCGGTGAGTACCGCGACCCGGCGCACCTCTGACGCAGCGGCCCGCCGGGCGGCCCGAACCACCGCCCGGCTCGCCGGCGGCGCGCTCCTCGCGGTCGCGCTTGCCTGTGCGACGTCCATCGCCGCGGAGCCGTCCGGCGACGCGTGCAACCCGTACTTCCCGCTGCGGCCGAACGCCACGTGGGTCTACGAGGAGGCGCAGAAGGGCACGCCCGCGACCATGCGCCGCACGATCACCGTCAAGCAGGTGACGACGAGCAACGGGGTGACGGACGCGGAGCTGCTCCAGGAGGTGAGCCTCCCCGGGCAGCCGTCGGTCATCGCGGGCCGCGCGACGATGAAGGTCCGCTGCGACGCCTCCGGCGTGCGTCTGTGGATCGAGGGCACGGCGGGCGTGGGCGGGGAGACCACGGGCGTCGTGAAGGCGACGCTTCCCGGGCTTCCGCCCGCGGCCGACATGAAGCCGGGCTTCACCTGGCGCGGTGACAGCGAGGTCGAGACGATGGACGCCGGCACCCGCGTCGTCGCGACCGGCGCGCGGGGGAGCAAGATCGAGCGGACGGAGAACGTCACCGTCCCGGCCGGCACCTTCCCCGACGCCCTGCGCATCGCCTCGGTGCAGACCCTCACCATGCGCCGCGGCAACGACGAGCGCTACGCCCGCCAGGAGGTGCTCGAGTGGTACGCGCGCGGCGTCGGCCTCGTGAAGCGCGAGACGCGCACGAGCCAGGGGTCGGACGCGGTGCTCAGCTCCGAGGAGCTGACGAGCTACTCGGGCCTCGGCTCCTGAGCGCCGGCGAGCGCCGCGCGCCCCTCAGGCGAGCACGACCGTCCCCGCGCGGCCATCGACCACGACCTGGTCGCCGTTCGCGAGGAGCCGGGTCGCCTGCGCGACATTGACCACGGCCGGGATCCCGAGCTCGCGCGCGACGATCGCGCCGTGCGACAGGAGCCCGCCCATCTCGAGCACGAGCGCGCTGCCGAGCGCGAGCAACGAGGTCCAGCTCGGGTCGGTCGACGCGGCGACGATCACCTCGCCGGCACGCAGCGCCTGCAGGTCCTCGACGCTGTGCACGACGCGCGCCCGCCCGACGGCGCGTCCGGGCGACACGCCGAGCCCGCGGAGCGCGTGCCTGCGCGGGGGCTCGTGCACGGGCTCGTCGGCCTCCGCGTCGCCGTGGAGCGTCTCGGGTAGGGTCGCGCCTGCGTCGCGCTCGTAGGCTGCGCGGCGCGTCGCCGCGCGCGCCGCGACCACCGCCGCGGGAAGGACTCCACGCAGCACGCCCGTGAGCTCGTCGCCTTCCAGGTAGAAGACGTCGTCGCGCGCGCCCAGAATCCCGGCCGCGACGAGCCTGTCGCTCGCCCGGAGCGCGAGGCCGCGCAGCGCCGCGAGGAAGAGGTCTGCGTGGTAGCGCATGTTCTCGCGCAGCGCGTAGTACTCGCGACACCACGCGAGGCAGCGCTCGAAGGCGAGCCGTCGCGCCGTGCCGCCGAGCCCGGACGCGAGCTGCGCAGCGACGCGCTCGAGGAGCCGGTCGCGGCGCTCCGCCCGCCGCGCCGCCGGCTCGAGCGGCCCCGCCTCGAGGAGCTTGCGCACCATCTCGACCACGACCCCGGGCCGCTCGCGCCAGGTCGGATACGAGAGGTCGCGCCCCACGAGCCGGTGCCCGTGCCGGGCAACGAGCTCGCGCAGCCGGTCACCGAAGACGCCGAGCTCGCCGGCGCACGCCCGCGCGGCGACCTCGCCCGGGTCACGCGCCATCGCGTCGCGGAGCGCCGCGTCGTCGCGCGCGAGCGCGGCGCAGCGCACGAGCTCCTCGTGGATCGCGAAGGTGACGACGTCGTCGAGGCCGAGCGTGAGATCCGCCATCGTCGTCGGCGCCGAGTCGGCCGGGAGCCAGCGCTCGAGGAGCTCCGAGGCGAGGTGGAAGAAGACGTAGGCGTAGATCATCCCCCAGCTCACCACCTCGAGGTACGAGCCGAGCCGCTTCTGCACGCCGGCGATCGCCGTCGCGAGCGCCTCGTCGGACGCGTCCGGACCGGGCACGAGCTGCTCGAGGTCGGGAGCGACCCGGCTCGCGGCGTCGCGGAACAGGGCGGCGCGCGACCACGGCATCCACGCGCGCTCCTGCAACGTGAGGTGGAGGACGATCGACACTGTCCGCGCGGACAGCAGCCAGCGGCCCTTGCCGCGCACGTCGTCGCGCAGCTCCTCCGGCAGCAGCTCGAGCAGCCCCTCGCTCACGAGCATCGCCGGGATCTCGCCCATCACCTCGGCGACCAGCGAGGCGTTGACGTACACGTGGCCCCGCACCAGGCGGAACACGGGGCGGGACGCGAGCTCGGTGAGCCCCGCGCTTTCCAGGCGACGACGCGCCATGTGCTCGGCCATCGGCTCGGCGAGCAAGGAGAACGTGAGCGGCGTGACGACGCCGGACCACAGCTCGTCCGCGATGCGACGGCTCCAGACCGGTCCCGGATCCACGCTCTGTGATTATCGTCGCTCGACGCGCGTCGCCACAACGCTCGTCGTACCGTCAAAACAGCAGGCGGAGCTTGTCAGCGCTCGAGAGGGCGAGTAACATCGTGACGGACTTGCGGTGCTCGACCGGCCGCGGGGTCGCCGTCGCGCTCTTCAAGTCTGCGCGGCAGGCTATGGCGATCGAACACGACCAAACGCCGAGGAAGCTTGTCTACCTTCGCGATCACGCCCCTCGGGCGCGGGGTCGCTCGCTCCGCCCGGAGCGCAAGGCGCCGGCTGCCGTCCACCCCGAGCTCGCCTCCGAGGCGGCCTGGCTCGGCCGCATGCTCCTCGCGGTGGCCGGCGGGGTGGTGGTCTACTGGATGCTCATCACGAGCGGCGCGATCCGCCTCGAGGGCGAGGCCTGGAACTGGACGGTCTCCCAGTCGCTCGCGCACCTCTTCGTCGCGCTCAGCACCGCCTGGGCGGCTCGCCTGCTGATGCGCGGCGCGACGCGCGCTCCGCTCGTCGTGGCGCTCGCCGCGGGTGGCTTGATCGTGGTCGCGATCGAGGGGCTCGTGCACCTGGTGGTGAACGGCGACCTCTCGCAGATCTCCCTCGCCGTGCGTACGGACATCCTGACGCGCACCGCCATGCTGGCGATCGGCGTCTGGGCGAGCTCGTACGCGCTGCGGGCCGAGCGACGACCGTCGCCCCCGTGACGCGGAGGCGCACGCCGCCGGGCGGTCCGCAGGAGGTCCGGTGAAGCGTCCGGTCATCCACGTCGTGAGCCACGGGCCGCACTGCCTCGACGGGGTGGCTGCGGCGGCGGCGATCGCACGCTTCCACGAGTCCGCCGACGTGCGGGTGCGCTTCGCGTCCAACCCCGAGGTGAACGCCGTGCTGCGGGAGATCGTAGCGCGCAGCGGCGAGCAGCTCTGGATCACCGACCTCTCGTGGAGCGATCCGGAGACCGAGGCGTACCTCGCGGAGCTCGCGCGCCGCGGCGTCGAGCTGCACTGGTTCGACCACCACCGGACCGCGATCGAGCGCCTGCGCAAGGGCGGCTTCGACCTGCCGTTCGCGACCCGGGTCGTGACCGACGAGTTCGCGGCGGCCAAGCTGGTCTACGACCACCTGGCGCGTCAGGCGGACGGGAGCGCGCCGGCCCGCTTCCTCTCCTTCGCCCCCGTGGTCGCGATGGCGGACGACAACGACCGCTGGCTGCATCGCATCCCCGGCTCGCGCGAGCTCGCGCTGGTGGTCCGGGCGATGCCGCCGGGCGCGGCCTACGAATCCTTTCTCGAGCTCGACGAGCGCGTCGTCGATACTCCTGCCATGGCGGAGGCGCGTGCCCGGATCGACGGCGAGCTCGAGCGCAACCGGCGGCTCGCCGAGGCGACCCGCGTGACGCGGCGCACGCCGGACGTGACCCTCGTCGCCGCCCTGTGCGACGGCTACGCGGGCGAGATCGCGGACGAGTGGGGACGGACGAGCCCGAACACCGTCTTCGCGCTGTTCGACGTCCGGGCACGCGCGATCTCCTTCCGGCGCTCGCCGGACGAGAGCTACGATCTCTCGAAGCTGGCGGAGGCCTGCGGCGGGGGCGGACACGCGGCCGCGGCCGGAGCCAGCATCCCGGAGCTTCCCGAGGCGCTCGGCCGGGTGGTCGCGGATCACGTCGCCCGGGAGATGCTCGGGAGGGGCTGAGGGGAGCTGTATGCACGGCCAGATCGGGAGCCTCGCACGCCGCTACGGCAAGCCCCGCCTCGTGCCGCACACGGTCGAGACCTTTCGCTTCTCGCCGCTCAACCGCAACCGCGAGGCCGAGGTCGCGATGGCGATCCGGCGCCGGAACGGGCTCTTCCTGCTGCAGACCAAGGACCACTACCCGCAGGAGACCTTCCGCCTGCCGACCGGCGGCATCATGCGCGGCGAAGCGATCGAGCACGCGCTGCTGCGCGAGACGCGCGAGGAGACGAGCCTCGACGTCGAGGTGAGCCGCTTCGTCGCGGTGCTCACCTACCGCGCACCCGACGCACGGCACTCGTTCGCGAGCTACCTCTTCCTGCTCGACGAGCTGGGCGGGAGGCTCGGTCCGAGCGATCCGTCGGAGGGCATCAGCGGCTGGCTCGAGGTCGACCGGGATGGGCTCGTGGCCGCGGCGGAGCGGCTGCGCGCGTGCACCGGCCCGTGGCGCCGCTGGGGGCGCTTCCGGGCGCTGGTGCTCGACGCCCTGACGGAAGCGATCGAGCGCAGCCTGTAGGCCACGCCCGCTCTAGGCCCGCGAGGCGAGCGCCACGAGCTCGCGCGGGGGATTCCGGTCGACGTCGCGGATCCGGGCGTCCTCGAGCGCGGCCGCGAGCTTCTCGCCTTCCAGCGTCTCCTCGGTCTCGAGCGTCCGCGCGAGGTTCGCGAGCCCCTCGCGGCGCTCGGAGAGGAGCTGGCGGGCCGTCGCGTGCGCGCGACGCACCAGGGCCGCAACCTCCGCGTCGATCGCCTCGTTGGTTTCCTCGCTCGCCGCCTGCGGCCGGCCGAGCAGCGCGTCACCGAGGAACATCGAATCGCGCCGGGCGTAGCTCATCGGACCGAGGCGCTCGCTCATGCCGAACAGGCACACCATCTGGCGCGCGAGCTGCGACGCGCGCTCGAGGTCGTCCTGCGCGCCGGTGCTGACGTCGCCGAACACGAGCTCCTCCGCGACGCGGCCGCCGAGCATCACGGCGAGCCGGTCCATCAGCTCGCTGCGCCGCAGGAGCACGCGGTCCTCGGTCGGGAGCTGCATGGTGAAGCCGAGGGCGCCGATCGAGCGCGGGATGATCGTGATCTTGGTCACCGGATCGCAGTGCGGCAGCAGCGCCGCGACCAGCGCGTGCCCCGACTCGTGGTGGGCGACGAGCGTCCGATCCTGCGGGCGAAGCACCCGGCTCCGCCGCTCGAGCCCGGTCATCAGCCGGTCGGCGGCGAGCAGGAAGTGCTCGGTCTCGACGAAGTCGGCCCCCTTCTGCGCGGCGAGCAGGGCCGCCTCGTTCACCAGGTTCCCGAGGTCGGCGCCGGAGAGCCCGGGCGTGCGTGCCGCGAGGTCGTCGACGTCGACGTTCGGAGCGGCCTTCACGTTCTTCAGATGGACCTGCAGGATCTTCGCGCGCCCGAGGCGGTCGGGCAGCTCGACGACGATGCGGCGGTCGAAGCGTCCCGCGCGCAGCAGCGCCGGGTCGAGGACCTCCGGGCGGTTCGTCGCCGCGAGCAGCACGACGCCCTTCGACGCATCGAAGCCGTCCATCTCGACGAGGAGCTGGTTGAGCGTCTGCTCCTGCTCGTCATGCCGGCCCATCTGCAGCCCGGCGCCGGCGCGCGACTTCCCGACCGCGTCGAGCTCGTCGATGAACACGATGCAGGGCGCCTTCGCCTTGGCCTGCTCGAAGAGGTCGCGGACCCGGGCGGCACCGAGGCCGACGAACATCTCGATGAACTCGGAGCCGCTGATCGAGAAGAACGGCACCCCCGCCTCGCCGGCAATGGCGCGCGCGAGCAGCGTCTTGCCGGTGCCGGGTGGACCGACGAGCAGCACGCCCTTCGGGATCCGTCCGCCGAGCCGCTGGAAGCGCGAGGGGTTGCGCAGGAACGACACCAGGGCCTCGAGCTCCGCCTTGGCCTCGTCGATCCCCGCGACGTCGCTGAAGCGGGCCCGCACGTCGTTCTCGCCGTAGATTCTCGCCTTGTTGCGGCCGAACGACAGGGCACCCGCCGCGCCACCGGGGCCCATCCGCCGCGTGATCAGGTTCCACATCAGCATGATGAGCGCGAACGGCAGCAGCCAGCCGAGCAGCAGCGTGCGCCAGAAGTTGTCGGCGATCTCGCCGGAGAAGGTGACCCCGTGCTCGGTAAGGACCTTCACGAGCATCGAGAGGTCGAGGCCGGGCGGCCTGGTCGCGACGAACGTCGGACGCTGGTCGGGCGACAGGCTGCCCATCACGCCGCGCGACTTCTCGATCTGCTTCTCGAGCTCGCCGTCGATCGGGGCGTCGGGCCTGAGCTGGAAGCGGATCTCGTCTGTGGTGATGAGGGCGCGCTCGATCTGGTTTGCGTCAGCGAGGCGCTGCAGCTCGCTGTAGCTCACCTGGACGGGACGTGGGGCGACGAAGATCGTCTGCGCGAGCAGGATCAGGAGCAGCGCGGCGGGGAGGTACCAAAGCGAAAGCTTGAAGTTCTTCATTCGCCTTGGTCCAGGGTAAGGCGGTGCCTGCCCGTGTCAACGCGGGACAAGGGTCTGCCACAGCCCGACGAGGCGCGCGCGCAGGTCGTCGATCGAGCCCTCGTTCTCGATCACCACGTCCGCTAGGGCACGACGCTCGGCGTCGCTCATCTGCTTCGCGATACGCGCCTCGGCGGCCGCCTCCGGCATGCCGCGCTGCGTGGCGAGCCTCTGGACCACGTCCTCGCGCTTTGCGGAGATCACCCACACCTGGTCGACGAGCGAGCGCCAGCCCGCTTCGAGAAGGATCGCCGCCTCGACCACCACGGCGCGCACCCGTCCCTCCTTCCGCGCCCGCGCGATGCGGCGCTCGATCTCCGCGCGGATCAGCGGGTGGACGATCGCGTTGAGCCGCTCGAGCTTGACGCTGTCGCTGAACACGATCCCGCCGAGCCGCTTCCTGTCGATGCGCCCGTCGGGCCCGACCACCTCCGTACCGAACTCGGCGACGATCGCGTCGAAGCCCGGCTTACCGGGCTCGTAGACCTCGTGGCCGATGAGGTCCGCGTTGATCACCTCCGCGCCGAGCTCGGCGAGGATCGCCGCGGCCGTGCTCTTCCCCGACCCGATGCCACCGACCAGCCCGATGACGAGCATTCCCGGGTTGTGGCAACCCCTGCCGGGCGGCGCAAGCGAAGCGCCCGCGGCGCCGCGGCTCAGGGCGTCAAGCGCTCGAGCATGCGCGGGAACGGGATCGTCTCGCGCACGTGATGCAAGCCGCACAGCCACGCGACCATGCGCTCGATCCCCATGCCGAAGCCTGCGTGCGGCACGGAGCCGTAGCGGCGCAGGTCGAGGTACCAGGAGAACGCCTCTGCCGGCAGGTTGTGCTCCGCGATCTTGCGCTCGAGCGTCGCGAGGTCGTCCTCGCGCTGGCCGCCGCCGATGATCTCCCCGTAGCCCTCGGGTGCGAGCACGTCGACGCACAGCGCGAGCCGCGGGTCCGCGGGGTCGGTCTTCATGTAGAAGGCCTTGCAGGACGCCGGATAGCGGTGCACGAGCACCGGACGATCGAACTGGCTCGCGAGCGCGGTCTCCTCGTCGCCGCCGAAGTCCTCGCCCCAGGCGACGGGCTTGCCGGCCGCGCGCAGCCGCTCGAGCGCCTCGTCGTAGGTGATCCGCGGGAACGGCTTCTCGACGCGCTCGAGCGCCGACAGGTCGCGCCCGAGGGCTTCGAGATCGGCACGTCGCTCGGCCAGCACTTGCTTGACGACGACCGTGAGGAAGTCCTCCGCCAGGTCCATGTCGCCCTCGAGGTCGAGGAAGGCGACCTCGGGCTCGACCATCCAGAATTCGGTCAGGTGCCTCCGGGTCTTCGACTTCTCGGCGCGGAAGGTCGGCCCGAAGCAGTAGACCTTGCCGAGCGCCATCGCGCCGGCCTCGGCGTAGAGCTGGCCGCTCTGGGTGAGGTAGGCGGGCTGGCCGAAGTAGTCGATCGTGAAGAGCGTCGTCGTGCCCTCGCAGGCGGCGGGCGTGATGATCGGCGCGTCGAGCAGCGTGAAGCCGCGCTCGTCGAAGTAGTTGCGGCAGGCGCGGACGACGCTCGCCCGGACCCGTAGGATCGCGTTCTGCCGGGCGGAGCGGATCCAGAGGTGCCGGTGGTCGAGGAGGAAGGCAGTGCCGTGCTCCTTCGGCGCGATCGGGTACTCCTGAGCGACCGAGATCACGCGGAGGTCCCGGACCGCGATCTCGTACCCGCCCGGAGCGCGCGCGTCGGGCCGCACCTCGCCGACCAGCTCGAGCGACGACTCCTGCGGCAGCCGGGACGCCCGGTCGAAGACCTCCTCGGGGAGGTCCGGGCGGAAGAGCGTGCACTGGATGGTCCCGCTGCCGTCGCGGACCTGGAGGAAGAGCAGCTTGCCGCTCGAGCGGCGGCCACGCAGCCAGCCGCGCAGCATCACGACGCCTCCGGCGTGACGGCCGATTCCTGCAACGGTCGCGAGCTCGGGGGCGGACACGGTACCGGCTTTAGGGAGCGCCGCCGGGGGGCGCAACGGCCGGCCCCCGAGACGCGACGCGGCAGGGGTTGACTCGCTGTACGGGCTCTTCTACTAATTCATACTAGCCAGGTCTGAATAGTCCCCACGCCCCCCGTGGCAGGCCCGGCACCCCGGAGACGAAATGAGCGTTCCGAAGCGGATCTACATGGATTACCACGCGACCACCCCGATGGACCCCCGGGTCCTCGAGGCGATGCTGCCGTACTTCCGCGAGCACTTCGGCAACGCCGCGAGCCGCAACCACTCCTTCGGCTGGGAGGCCGAGAGCGCGGTCGACCGGGCCCGCGAGCAGGTCGCGGCGGTCATCGGCGGCAAGGCGAAGGAGGTGATCTTCCTCTCCGGCGCGACCGAGTCCGACAACCTCGCGATCAAGGGCGTGGTCGAGTTCTACAAGGACAAGGGCAACCACATCATCACCGCCGCGACCGAGCACAAGGCGGTGCTCGACACCTGTAAGGCGCTCGAGCGCAAGAAGCTCGCTCGGGTCACCTACCTGCCGGTCGATCGCGAGGGCCGAGTGGACCCCGAGCAGGTGCGCGAGGCGATCACCGACCAGACGATCCTCATCTCGATCATGGTCGCGAACAACGAGATCGGCACCATCCAGCCGATCGCCGAGATCGGCAAGATCGCCAAGGAGAAGGGTGTCCTCTTCCACACCGACGCGACGCAGGGCTTCGGCAAGGTGCCGCTCGACGTGAACGAGCTGGGCGTCGACCTGCTCTCCGCAACCGCGCACAAGGTGTACGGGCCGAAGGGCTGCGGCTTCCTCTGGGTCCGCTCGAAGGGCCCGCGCGTCCGCCTCACCGCGCAGATCGACGGCGGTGGACACGAGCGCGGCATGCGCTCCGGAACGCTCAACGTGCCCGGGATCGTCGGCCTCGGAAAGGCTGCGGAGATCGCGCAGGCCGAGATGGAGGAAGAGGCGAAGCGCGTCGGCGCACTGCGTGACCGCCTGTACCAGCTCATCACCGCCGAGCTGGACGAGGTGTACCTGAACGGTCACCCGGTCCACCGCCTGCCCGGCAACCTGAACCTGAGCTTCGCCTACATCGAGGGCGAGTCGATGCTCATGGGGCTCAACGGCTCCGCACACGCCGACCTGCCCGCGATCGCCGTCTCCTCGGGCTCGGCCTGCACCTCGGCGACGCTCGAGCCGTCGTACGTGCTGAAGGCGCTGGGCGTCGGGGACGAGCTTGCCCACACATCGATCCGCTTCGGCCTCGGGCGCTTCAACACCGAGGAGGAGGTGGACTACGTTGCGGCGCGCGTCATCGCGGAGGTGAAGCGGCTGCGCGAGCTTTCACCGCTCTACGAGATGGCCAAGGAAGGGATCGACCTCAAGACATACTTCGCGGGGGCTGGGCACTGAGCCGGCGCCGCGCAACGGAGACGAAGAGATGGCGGAGTACAGCCGCAAGGTGATCGACCACTACAGCAACCCGCGCAACGTGGGCTCGTTCCCCAAGGACGAGGAGAACGTCGGCACGGGGATCGTCGGCGCACCCGAGTGCGGTGACGTGATGAAGCTTCAGCTCAAGATCAGCGACGACGGCATCGTGCAGGACGCGCGCTTCAAGACGTTCGGCTGCGGCAGCGCGATCGCGAGCTCGAGCTACGTCACCGAGCTGGTCAAGGGCAAGACGATCGACGAGGTGGCGCAGATCAAGAACTCGTTGATCGTCGAGGAGCTGTCGCTGCCGCCGGTCAAGATCCACTGCTCGGTGCTCGCCGAGGACGCGATCAAAGCTGCGGTGAAGGATTGGCAGGAGCGGCGTGCCAAGGCCGCCGCCACGTCGAGCGGGCCGACCAAGGACCCCGCCGCGGCGTGAGCAGTGAGGGCTCGCAAGGCAGCGTCAAAGGAAGAGTCGAGAGGTAAGGATCGTCCGTGGCCGCCACAGGAATCACGATGACCGACAACGCGGTGCAGAAGATTCGCTCGCTGATCCCCGAGGAGCAGCGAGCGACCCGGGGGCTCCGCGTCAAGGTGGTCGGCGGGGGCTGCTCGGGCCTCTCGTACAAGATGGATCTCGACGAGAAGCGCGACGGCGATCGCGTGTTCGAGCGCGACGGCGCGCGGATCATCGTCGACCGCAAGAGCTACCTGTACCTGAACGGCACGGAGCTCGACTACGCCGACGACCTGATGCACGCGGGCTTCAATCTTCGCAATCCAAACGTCAAGCGGAGCTGTGGCTGCGGGGCGTCGTTCGGAGTTTGAGGTGACGCGGATTCGCTGCCGGAGCTGCGACGAGATCCAGCCACCGGCGTTCTTCTGCCGCCGCTGCGACGCCGTCCAGCTTCTGCCGCAGAACACCGACTACTTCGCCGTCCTAGGTTTCCCCCCGCATCCCGCGATCGACACGAAGGAGCTCGACGAGCGCTACTACGCGCTGAGCCGGCGGCTTCATCCCGACCGCTTCGCGACGCGCTCGCCGGAGGAGCTGCGCGCCAGCGTCCAGGCGACGGCGCTGCTGAACGCGGCGTACCGAACGCTGCGCGACGTCGAGGCACGCGGCCGGTACTGGCTCGCCCGCGCGGGCGACGACCTGGCGCACGACAACAACCGCGTGCCGCCGGAGCTCGCGGCCTACGTGTTCGAGGTGCAGGACAAGATGGCGGAGATCGCCGCCGGCGCGAACGGCGCAGCCGCGGGGCTGCGCTCGGAGCTCGCGGAGATGCAGCGCGAGCTCGCCGAGCGGCGCGCGCGCGACCAGGCGACGCTCGACGGCCTGCTCCGCGCCTGGCCCGCCGACGCGGACGAGGGCGACGAGTGCCGCGCGCGGCGCGCACGCGACCAGGCGACGCTCGACGGCCTGCTCCGCGCCTGGCCCGCCGACGCGGACGAGGGCGACGAGTGCCGCGCGGCGGCGCGCCGCGAGCTCAAGAGCCTGCTGTCCGAGCTGTCGTACCTCCGCACGCTCGACCGTGACCTGCGGAAGGCGCTCGAGGGCTGACGTGTCACGCATCGTCGGAATCGATCTCGGCACGACGCACAGCCTGGTCGCGGTGATGCGCGGCGACCGCCCGGAGATCCTCGCCGATCCGCACGACGGGTCGACGCTCCTGCCCTCGGCGGTGTCGCTGATGCCCGACGGCGCCTTCCTCGTCGGCGAGGCCGCGCGCCGTCGCGCGGCCCTCCATCCGAGGAGCTCGATCCTCAGCGTCAAGCGCTTCATGGGCATCGGCCTCGAGCACGTCGACGCGGCGGACCGCGAGCGCCTGCGCTTCGCCGAGGCGTCCGGCGCGCTGCAGATCGTGCTCGAGAGCGAGGCTGGCACCCGGGCCGTGACGCCGCCGGAGGTCTCGGCGCTGATCCTGCGCGAGCTCAAGCGCCGCGCCGAGCAGGTGCTCGGGACGGAGGTGTCGCGCGCCGTGATCACGGTGCCGGCCTACTTCAACGACAGCCAGCGCCAGGCGACCCGCGACGCCGGGCGGCTCGCCGGGCTCGAGGTGCTCCGGCTGGTGAACGAGCCGACCGCGGCCGCCCTCGCCTACGGCCTCGACAAGCACGACGAAGCCGTGGTCGCGGTCTTCGACCTGGGAGGCGGGACGTTCGACGTCTCAATCCTCCAGCTCCGGGCGGGTCTCTCGGAGGTCCTCGCGACCGGCGGCGACACGCGGCTCGGCGGCGACGACTTCGACGCCCGCATCGTCGAGCTCCTGCAGCGGAACGTCGGCCTCGAGCCCGGGACGGCGAGCAAGGAGGACCTCGCGATCCTGCGCGACGCGGCGGAGCGCGCGAAGCGCATGCTCACCGAGCACGAGGCGGCGAGCGTCGAGCTGCCGCTCACCAGCGGCACGCGCGTCGGCACCGTCACGCGCAGCGACTTCGAGGCGGCGACCGCCGATCTCGTCGAGCGCACGGTCGAGCGCTGCCGGCAGGCGCTGAAGGACGCCGGCAAGGAGGTCGGCGACGTCGACCACGTGATCCTGGTCGGCGGCGCGACGCGCATCCCGGTCGTGCGACGCAAGGTGCAGGAGCTGTTCGGCAAGGAGCCGCTCGCGGGCATCGACCCGGACGCGGTGGTCGCGCTCGGCGCGGCCGTGCAGGCCGGCATCCTGTCGGGCGGCTCGACCGACATGCTGCTGCTCGACGTGGTGCCGCTCTCGCTCGGCATCGAGACGATGGGCGGCGTGTTCACGCGGCTCATCGACCGCAACACGACCATCCCCGCCGCGGCGCGCGAGCACTTCACCACCGCGGTCGACAACCAGACGCACGTCGAGGTGCACGTCCTGCAGGGTGAGCGCGAGCTCGCGCGCGACTGCCGGAGCCTCGCCCGCTTCCGCATTCCGATCCAGCCGGCGGCGGCCGGCCTGCCCCGCATCGAGGTCACGTTCCTGATCGACGCGAACGGCATCCTCTCCGTGTCGGCGCGCGACGAGCGGACGAACCTCGAGCACTCGATCGAGGTGAAGCCGAGCTACGGGCTCACCGAGGAGCAGATCGAGAAGATGCTCGAGGAGTCGTTCGACCTCGCCGAGGAGGACTTCGCGCAGCGCCAGCTCCTCGAGGCACGCGTCGAGGCCGAGTCGATCCTGCACGCGACCGAGAAGGCGGAGCGCCTGCACCGCGAGCTGCTCGACGAGCAGGAGCGCGCCGCGATCGATGCCGCGGCCGCCGAGCTGCGGGCCGCCTGCGAGACGACCGACTACAACCGCATCCGCGACCTCATCGAGGCGCTGAACCAGGCGAGCACGCCGTTCGCGCAGCGCATCATGGATGCAAGCATCAGAAGCGCGCTCGCGGAGAAGAGCGTTCGCGAGATCGCGTGATGGGTCACAAGGTGACGTTCCTGCCGATGAACGTGACGGTCGAGGTGGACGAGAAGGACTACCCCTACGGCGATCACGGCAAGCCGGGGTCGATCCTCGACATCGCGCTCGGGCACGGGATCCCGCTCGATCACAACTGCGGCGGCAACTGCGCGTGCACGACCTGCCACGTCATCGTTCGCGCGGGCGCGGAGAACCTCTCCGAGATGGAGGAGGACGAGGAGGACAAGCTCGACGAGGCTCCTGGTCTCACGCCATACTCTCGACTCGGCTGCCAGTGCGTCGTCCACGGCGACGTGACGGTCGAGATCCCGGACTACTGAGGTGCACGTGCAGCGAGCCCTGCGGGTGAAAGAAGGAGTGATCTCATGGCTCTGATGCAGGTGAGCCGGCGCGTGGACTACGCGCTTCGCGCAGCGATCAACCTCGCCCGTCAGGCGCCGGGGCGTGCTTCCTCGGTCGCCGAGATCTCCCTCCACGAGTCGATCCCGAAGAAGTTCCTCGAGAAGATCATCCAGGACCTGATCCACGCCGGTCTCGTGGTGTCGCGGCGCGGTGCGCACGGCGGCTACGCCCTGGCGCGCGACTCGTCCGAGATCTCGTTCCGTGACGTCATGGAGGCGGTCGAGGGCCCGATCGCGCTCAACGTCTGCGTCGGCGACAAGAACCTCTGCTCGGTGAGCGCGACCTGCGGCATGCACCACGTCTGGGCGGAGGGCCAGCGCCGGCTGATCGAGCTCTTCGCCGCGACCAAGCTCGCCGACCTCGCCGGACCGCCCGGCGGCTCGGCCGAGCCGCCCGCCGCCACGTGGGCGACCCCCCACGTCACGCGGGCAACCCCGCAGCTGCGGGGTGAGCGCGCCCCGTCCTGAGGGCGCCGCACCGCGTCTTCCTGCGTCTTTCTGCCTCTTCGCGCCTCTCCAGTCGAATAGCGCCCGCAGGCCCCCGTCCAATGCGGGCATGGAATATCCGGTCCTTCCCCGTGACGACCGCAGCGAGGTGCTCGAGCCGGACGTGATGACGCCGGAGCAGTTCTTCGGCCTGCTGCGCCAGCGGTCGTGGCAGGACGGTGAGCGGCGCCTGATGGCTGCCGTCCTGCAAGACGGCATCGAGAACTTCCAGAAGTACGCCTTCGCCGAGGATCCGGTGGGACGCGAGCTGTTCGACGTCGAGCGGAGCTGGGTCGTGGCCGAGGACGACCACGCGCTGTTCTCGTTCAACACCGTGTGCGAGGTGCTCGACATCGACGCCGACGGCCTGCGGGCCGGGCTCCTGCGCTGGGTCGAGCAGCGGCGCCACAATCCGGTGCGCCTCGAGGCGCGCCACCTGGGGGATCCTCGCCGCCGGGTCGAGCCCACGCGGGCCGCAGCGAACGCCTGAGAGAGCCTCCCCGCCCTTCGGGAGGCTTCCGGCATCGGGGTGCAGACGTGACGCCGGGATCGTTAGAGTAGCCCGGCGTCACGAGGCGCCCCGATGCCGGTCCACAACCATCCTCCCTGCCCCGAGTGCGGCGAGCCGCTGGTCCGCAAGCCGGCCGGCCGCTGCCCGCACTGCGGCGCCGAGATCGCGGCGTACGTCACGGAGCACCGCAACCGCGAGGAGCGGATCGAGCGCATCGTCGCCGTCGTATCGACCGTGCTCGTCGTGACCGTGCTGGTCTTCGGCGGCGGGTTCGGGGTGCTCGAGGGTGTCGCCATGTACGCACTCGCGGGCGCGGTGGTCTGGTACCTCGCGAAGGCCACCTTCTGGAGCCGGCGCGCGGACTCGCCGCCGCCCGAGTGAGGGTCACTCGCGCTGGTAGCGCTCGCCGAGCGCGCGCGGAGCGCGCGCGCCGCCCGGGGAGACGAGCAGCACGACCAGCGTGAGGACGTAGGGCAGCATCAGGAAGACCTGGTAGGGGACGGCGAGCGCCGCCGCCTGGAAGTGGAACTGGAGCGCGCTCGCGAGCCCGAAGAGCAGCGAGCCGGCGAGCGCGCCCCACGGCGACCAGCGGCCGAACACCACGACGGCGAGCGCGATGAAGCCGCGGCCCGCCGTGATGCCCTCGACGAACGTGTTGGTCGCGGCGAGCGTCAAGGCAGCACCACCGAGGCCCGCGAGCGCGCCGCCGACGGCGAGCGCGCCCGTCCGGTACAGCGCGACGTCGATTCCGAGGCTCGCGGCCGCCCGCGGGTGGTCGCCGAGCGACCGCAGACGAAGGCCGAGGCCCGTGCGCGCGAGGACGAAGACGAGCGCCGGCGTCGCGCCCACCGCGAGGTAGACGAGCGCGTGCTGCGCGGCGAGCGCTCGGCCGACGACGGGAAGGTCGCGCAAGAGCGGCAGGCCCAGAGTCGGCAGGGTCGGCACGACGAGAGCCGCACCCGTCGCGCCGAGCAGCGCGCGGTACAGCGCGCCCGTCGTGCCGAGCGCAAGCAGGTTGATCGCCGCGCCGACGACGATCTGCTTTGCGGCGAGGCGCACCGCAGCGAGCGCGAACAGGAGCCCGACCAGAGTGCCGGCCGCAGCGCCGGCGAGCGCGCCCCAGGCGGCGCTCCCGCTCGCGTGGGCGGCGAGCGCCGCCGCGAACGCGCCGAACAGCATCGTGCCCTCGACGCCGATGTTCAGCACGCCCGCCCGCTCGACGAGCAGCTCGCCGAGCGCGGCGAGCAGGATCGGTGTCGCGAGCGCGAGGCTCGCGGCAAGGAAGCTTTCAAGGAGCATCGGCGGCCTCCTCGCCGACCTCGGCGCCGCCCTGCGCGGCGACGAAGCCGGCGCGCAGCGTCGAGCTCGAGAGCGCCATCGCGAGCAACGTCGCGCCCTGCACAGCGAGCACCAGCACGGCGGAGACGCCGGCGCTGCGCTCCATCGCCGCCGCCCCGGTCGCGAGCGCCGCGAAGAACAGCGCCGCGGCGACGACCCCTCCCGTGCGCAGGTTGCCGAGCAGCGCGATCGCGATCGCCGTGTAGCCGTAGCCGGGCGAGATGCGCTCGTAGAGCCGCCCGGTGACCCCCGCGACCTCCACGGCGCCGGCGAGGCCCGCGAGGGCACCGGACAGGGCGAACGCCACGAGCAGATCGCGCCGCACGGGAAAGCCCGCGAGCCGCGCCGCCGGCGCGTTCAGACCGGACGCACGCAGCCGCAGGCCGAGCGCGGTGTACGAGAGGAGCCCGCCGACCGCGACGCTCGCCAGCGCCGCGAGCGCGATCCCGGCGTGCAGCTGCGATCCCCCGAGCCGCCACAGCATCGCCCCGGGCACGAGGGGATCCGACTGAGGGTACTGCCGCGCCGCCTCCTGGAGCGGTCCGTCGACCGCGTACGACACGAGGTAGAGCGCGACGAAGTTGAGCAGGATCGTCGTGATCACCTCGTTCACGCTGCGCCCGATGCGGAACCCGGCGGCGATCATCGCCCAGGCGCCTCCGGCGAGCGCGCCGCACGCGAGGACCAGGAGCCACCGCCCCGCGTCGGGCCCGGGCAGCGTCCCGGCGATCGTGCCCGCGAGCGCGCCGACCAGGAACTGACCTTCCGCGCCGATGTTGAACACCCCGCTGCGGAAGGCGAGCATCACGGCGACGCCGGTGAGGAGCAGCGGCGACGTCTTGACCAGAGTCGCGGCGAGGCTCGCCGGCGAGCCGACGCTTCCGACGAGCAGCGCGCGCACGGCGGTCCACGGATCGGCCCCGCCGAGCGCGGCGACGGCAGCCGCGAGGAGCACCGACACCCCGAGCGCGACCAGCGCCGGGGCGAGGACGCGCGCTGCGCGCCCGGCCCCGAGGCTCAGGCCGCCACCCCGACGCCGGCCATGAGCCGGCCGATCTCGGCCCGGCGCGCCTCCGCCGGGAGCGGACCGGCGAGGCGGCCGCGGTAGAGGACGAACACGAGGCCGGCGAGCGCCTCGACCTCGTCGAGGTCGCTCGACAGCACCAGCACGGCCGCGCCGGCGGCGGCGAGCGCGCGCAGGCGCTCGTGCACCGCGACGGTCGCGACGAGGTCGAGGCCGCGCGTCGGGCTCGCGGCGACCACCGCCCGGAGGTTCCCCCGCTCGAGCTCGCGCGCGAGCACCACGCGCTGCTGGTTGCCGCCGGAGAGCGCCGCCGCCGGAGCCGTCGGGTCCGCGGGGCGGACCTCGTACGCGGCGAGCCGCCGCGCCGCCTCGCGCACGGCGGCACGGCGCCTCAGCACCCCGGCGGTGGAGGCGGCGGCGAGCTCGTCGTGCGCGAGCAGCAGGTTCTCCCAGAGCTCGAGGCCGAGCACGAGCCCGTCGCGCCGGCGGTCCGGCGGGACGATCGCGAGCCCGGCCGTGCGCGCGTCGGCGGCGCTGCGGATCGGACGTCCGGCGAGCGTCACGCTCCCGCCGATCGACCCCATCGTGTCGCGCGCGACGCCGGCGAGCGCCTGCACGAGCTCGTTCTGGCCGTTGCCGTCGACCCCGGCCACGACGGCGATCTCGCCCGCGTGCAGGTCGAGCGACACCCGGTCGAGGCGCAGCGCGCCGCCGCGGTCGCGCGCCGTCAAGTCGCGCACCCGCAGCAGCGGCTCCCGATGCGGCTCCGAACGCCGCGGCGTCGCGGCGCGCGCCCGCTCGAGCGCGTCGGGCGCCTCGACCATGAGCGCCGCGAGCGACGCCTCGTCGAGCTCCGCGGCGGCTCCCCGTCCGACGACGCGCCCCCGGCGCAGCACGGTCACGCGGTCGGCGATCGCGAGCGCCTCGCGGAGCTTGTGGGTGACGATGATGACGCCGGTGCCCGCGGCCGCGAGCTCGCGCAGCAGCGCGAACAGGGCCTCGACCTCGTCCGGGGTGAGCACGGCGGTCGGCTCGTCGAGGATCAGGAGGCGCGTCGGCCCGACCAGCGCCTTCAGGATCTCGACGCGCTGCTGCTCGCCCACCGAGAGGTCCTCGACGACGCGGTTCGGATCGCCGATCTCGAGACGATGCGTGGCCGCGAGCTCCGTCACCTCGCGGGCGAGACGCTCCGGGCGAAACGGCCCCACGTCGCCGCGCGCGAGCGCGACGTTCTCCGCGACGGTCATGGTCGGGACGAGCATGAAGTGCTGGTGCACCATCGCGATGCCTGCGGCGCGTGCCTCGTCGGCGGAGCGCCACGCGACGTGCCGTCCGGCGAAGCGCAGCTCGCCCCCGTCGGGCGCGTTCAGGCCCGCGATGACGTGCATCAGCGTCGACTTGCCGGCACCGTTCTCACCGAGGACGGCGTGCACCTCGCCCGCCGCGCAGCGCAGGTCGACGCCGGCCAGCGCCTGCACCGGGCCGAACCGCTTCTGCACGCCAGTGAGCTCGAGCAGCGTCCCTTCGCTCACGAGCTCCGATCCGGCCCGTCGGGTGGATGGTGACGGAGCGCCCACGCACGGGCCGCCTCGGTGGAGTCGAGCTCGCCCTCGAGCTGCGCGTCGAAGGCGCGCTCGAGGATCTCACGGAAGCGGGGCCCGGGCCGGTACCCGAGGTCGATCAGGTCGCGGCCGCGCAAGAGCGGCTCGGGCAACCGCTCCTCGCGGGCCAGCTCGTCCTTCTTCTTGACGCAGAACTCGTACGTCGTGAGGTCGCCGGACCCGGACAGCGCGTCGATCCGGACGAGCTCGAGGAGATCGTCGATGTGCGGCTGCGCGAGGAAGCGGCGCAGCGTCGCGAGCCGCATCGTCGGGGCCTGCAGGTGCCGCAGGTGCTGCTCGACGAGGACCGCCGCACGCTCGGCCGTCTCGCGGCTGCGGCGCAGCCGGCGCGCGATCTCGAGCGTCATCTCGGCGCCGCGCTCGCAGTGTCCGTGGAACGTGACGCGTCCGTCCGGACGCCGTTCCATGCACGCCGGCTTCCCGACGTCGTGCAGCAGGACGGCGAGCGCCAGCGCCTCGCCGTGGCGCGGCTCGAGCTTCTCGAGGCAGAGCATCGTGTGGGTGAACACGTCACCCTCCGGATGGTGGTCCGGCGACTGCTCGACGCCGCGCAGCGCCTCGACCTCGGGCAGCAGCACGGCGAGCAGCCCCGACTCCGAGAGCAGCTCGAAGCCGCGCCGCGCCCCGCCCTCCCTCAGGATCTTGACGATCTCGTCGCCGATCCGCTCCCAGGCGATCCCGACGATCGTCTTCGCGAGCTTGCAAATCGCGTCCCAGGTCGCGGGCTCGATCGTGTAGTTGAAGCGCGCGGCGAAGCGGATCGCGCGCAGCAGGCGGAGCCGGTCCTCGTCGAAGCGCGCGAAGGGATCGCCGATCGCGCGGATCACGCCGCGGCGCAGGTCCTCCCGGCCGCCCACCCAGTCACGCACCTCGCCCGTCAGGGGGTCGAGGAACATGCCGTTGATCGTGAAGTCACGCCGCTCGGCGTCGCCGCGCTCGTCGGAGAAGCGCACGCTCACCGGATGGCGGTGGTCGAGGTACACGTCGTCGCGGCGGAAGGTCGCGACCTGGATCTGCTCGCCGTCCTCGAGGACGAGGACGACGCCGAACTGCACGCCGACCGGCACGGTCCGCGGGAAGAGCCGCTGCACCTCCTCGCCGGGCGCGGACGTCGCGACGTCGTAATCCTCGGGCTCGATGCCGAGCAGCAGGTCGCGCACGCAGCCGCCCGCGAACAGGGCCTCGTAGCCGGCCTCGCGCAGGCGGCGGACGACGCGCTCCGCGGCCGCCCGCACGGGCCGCGCGTCCAGCACGGCGGGCGCATCGCACCCGGTCGGTGACGGCTGCTCCACGCGCAGGATCGTCGCACGCCCCCCGTGGGGACGCAATTTTCCGCTCGCGCGACGTCTCGCTCGGATCGAGCCTCGACGTTAAGGTGACGGTGGTGACCGACGAGCGAACGACGGCGGACCTCGGGGTGCGGTTCGATCCGCTGGTCGAGGGCTGGTTCCGCGCCTTTTTCGGCCGGCCGACGCCGCCGCAGGAGGCCGGTTGGCGCGCGATCGCGGCGGGCCGCGACACGCTGATCGCCGCGCCCACGGGATCGGGCAAGACGCTGGCCGCGTTCCTCTGGGCGATCGACGGCCTCGTGCGCGCGGCGCGCGACGGCCGGCTCGAGGACGCGACCTGCGTGGTCTACGTCTCGCCGCTCAAGGCGCTCGGCAACGACATCGAGAAGAACCTCGCGGTGCCGCTCGCCGCGATCCGTGAGCGCGCCGCTGAGGCGGGCGTCGACCTCGCCGAGATCCGGGTCGCCGTGCGCACCGGCGACACGCCGGCCGCGCAGCGGCAGAGCATGCTCAAGCACCCGCCGCACGTGCTGATCACGACGCCCGAGTCGCTCTACATCCTGCTCACCTCCGAGAAGAGCCGCGAGATGCTCCGCGGCGCGCGCACGGTGATCGTCGACGAGATCCACGCCGTCGCTGGCGACAAGCGGGGTACTCACCTTGCGCTCACGCTCGAGCGTCTCGATGCGCTCTGCGGCCGGCGCCTGCAGCGCATCGGCCTCTCCGCGACGCAGAAGCCGATCGACGAGATCGCTCGCCTGCTGGTCGGAAGCGAGCGCGTCGGGGCGGACGGCGCTCCCGACTGCGCGATCGTCGACACCGGGCACAAGCGCGCGATGGAGCTCTCGATCGAGACCACCGATCTCGAGCTCGGCGCGATCGCGAGCCACGAGCTGCGCGCCGCGGTCTACGACCGCGTCGTCGAGCTCGTCCGGGCGCACCGGACGACGATCGTCTTCGTCAACACGCGGCGCCTCGTCGAGCGCGTCGCACACGCGCTCGGCGAGCGGCTCGGCGCGGAGCGCGTGGTCGCGCACCATGGCAGCCTGTCACGCCGGATCCGGCTCGACGCCGAGCAGAAGCTCAAATCCGGCGAGGTCCCCGTCGTCGTCGCGACCGCGTCCCTCGAGCTCGGGATCGACGTCGGCCACGTCGATCTCGTGTGCCACCTCGGCGCGCCGCGCGCGCTCGCGACGCTGCTCCAGCGCGTCGGGCGCTCGGGCCACTGGCTCGGCAGCGTGCCGAAGGGGATCTTCTTCCCGCTGACGCGCGACGAGCTTGTGCAGACAGCGGCGGCCGTCCGGGCGATCCGCGCCGGGGAGCTCGATCGCGTGACCGTGCGCGCGAAGCCGCTCGACATCCTCGCCCAGCAGATGGTCGCGATCGCCGCCGCCGAGGAGATCCGCACGGACGACCTGTTCGCGCTCGTCCGCCGCGCCTACCCCTACCGCGACTTGACGCGCGAGGAGTTCGACGAGGTGCTCGAGATGCTCGCCGAGGGCGTCGCGACGCGGCGCGGGCGGCGCTCGGCCCACCTGCACCACGACCGCGTGCAGGGCCGCGTCCGCGGACGGCGCGGCGCGCGGCTCGCCGCCATCACGAGCGGCGGCGCCATCCCGGAGGCCGCCGACTACGAGGTCGTCGAGGACCCGACCGAGGCGAAGGTCGGCAAGGTGAACGAGGACTTCGCCGTCGAGAGCATGCGCGGCGACGTCTTCCTACTCGGCAACCACTCGTGGCGGATCCGTCGCGTCGAGATGGGCAAGGTGCGCGTCGAGGACGCCGGCCAGACGCCGCCGACGATCCCGTTCTGGCTCGGTGAGGCGCCCGCCCGAACGCGCGAGCTGTCGCGCGCCGTCTCGGACCTCCGCCAGGCGGTCGCGGACCGGCTCCACGACCGCGCCGAGGCGATCCGCTTCCTCACCGAGGAATGCGGCATGGACGCGGGCGGCGCGGAGCAGCTCGTCGCGTACATCGCGAACACGGTCGCGGTGCTCGGCACCGTCCCGACCGTCGACCGCATCGTCGCCGAGCGCTTCTTCGACGAGAGCGGCGGGATGCAGCTCGTCCTGCACGCGCCGTTCGGCGGCGCGATCAACCGCGCGTTCGGCCTCGCGCTGCGCAAGGCGTTCTGCCTCGGCTTCGACTTCGAGCTCCAGGCTGCGGCGACCGACGACGGGGTCGTGATCTCGCTCGGCGAGCAGCACAGCTTCCCGCTCGACGCCGTGTTCTCGATGGTCCGCTCGGAGACGCTCGAGAAGAACCTCGTCCAGGCGACGCTCGCCGCACCGATGTTCGGCACCCGGTGGCGCTGGAACGCGAGCCGCGCGCTCGCCCTGCTCCGCCACCGGGGCAGCAAGCGCGTACCGATCCACATCCAGCGCATGCAGGCCGAGGACCTGCTCGCCGCGGTCTTCCCGGCGCAGCTCGGCTGCGGCGACAACCGGACCGGGCCGATCGAGCCGGTCGATCACCCGCTGGTCAACGAGACGCTGAACGACTGCCTGCACGAGGCGATGGACCTCGACGGCCTGAAGGAGCTCGTCGCGCGCATCGAGGCGGGGACGATCGAGACCGTCGCCGTCGAGACCGCGGCTCCCTCGCCGATCGCGCATGAGCTGCTGAACGCCTACCCGTACGCCTTCCTCGACGACGCGCCCCTCGAGGAGCGCCGCGCCCGCGCGGTCAACCTGCGGCGCACCGACGCGAGCCTCGCGCTCGGCATCGGCGCGCTCGACCCGGCGGCGATCGAGGAGGTCCGCGCCCAGGCCTGGCCCGACGTGCGGGACGCGGACGAGCTGCACGATGCGCTGCTCAGCTTCGTCTGGCTGCCGCTCGCCGACTTCGCAGAGGACTGGCGCGGCTGGCTCGACGAGCTCATCGCGACCCGCCGTGCGGCGCTCGCCCGCTGGACGCCGCGCGGGGCGGGAAGCGACGCGACCGAGCACGTCGCCGTGGTCCCCGCCGAGCTGGCCCACGTCACGCGTGCGGCGCTTCCCGGCGTCCGCTTCGATACGCCGCTCGAGGCGCCCCCCGGCTCGCCGGTGCCCGAGAACGAGGAAGCGGCGATCGACGCCGCGGTGCGCGGCTGGATCGCCTGCACCGGACCGGTGACGACCGCCGACCTCGCGGCCCGCCTGGGGCTCCGCACGACCGCCGTCGAGGCGGCGCTCGCGCGCTGCGAGCTCGAGGGCGTCGCGCTGCGCGGGCGCTTCACGCCCGGCCTCGCCACGGAGGAATGGTGCGAGCGCCGGCTCCTCGCCCGCATCCACCGCTCGACGCTGGGCCGCCTGCGGAAGGAGATCGAGCCGGTCTCGGTCGCCGACTTCCTGCGCTTCCTCTTCCGCTGGCAGCACGCGGCGCCGGGGACACGCCTGCACGGTCGCGAGGGCCTCGCCACGGTGATCGGCCAGCTCCACGGCGTCGAGCTGCCCGCACCGGCGTGGGAGCGGAGCGTGCTCGCCCTGCGCGTCCAGGACTACGACGCGCGCGTGCTCGACGACCTCTGCTTCTCAGGCGTCGTTGCCTGGGGCCGCTTCTCCGCGCCGGCGCCAGAGGCTCCCGCCACGCCGCTCCGCCGCCGGCGCACCGCGCCGACGCGCAACGCGCCGCTCGCCGTCGCCCTGCGCGAGGAGCTGCCGCTGCTCCTCGAGGCGGCGGCGCTGCGCGACCCGGAAGCCGCCGCGGCGAGCCCCCGCGTCTCGCGCGCCGCGCGCGACGTGCTCGGGTTCCTCGCGCGGCATGGCGCCTCGTTCCTCTCCGACATCGCGCGCGCGACGGGCCTCCTGCCGAGCGCCGCCGAGGAGGCGCTCTGGGAGCTGGTCGCGCGCGGGCTCGTGACCGGTGACGGCTTCGCGGGCCTCCGCACGCTGCTCACGCCGGACGAGAAGCGACGCCCCGAGCGCCGCCTGCGCGCGGTGCGCGGTGGCCGTGCCACACGCACCCTGCCCGTCGGCCGCTGGGCGCTCCTCCGTCCCGTCGAGCCGCCGCCCGGCGACGCTCCGCCCTGCGACCCGCGCGACCCGCGCTGGGAGCGGAGGGTCGAGGCCAACGCCGAGGCGATGGCGCGCCTGCTGCTTCGCCGCTGGGGGGTCGTGCTGCGCGAGGTCACGGTGCGCGAGTCGCTCGCGCCGCCCTGGCGCGTCCTGCTCGGCGTGCTGCGCCGCATGGAGGCGCGCGGCGAGGTGCGGGGCGGGCGCTTCGTCTTGGGGCTGATCGGCGAGCAGTTCGCGCTGCCCGAGGCGGTCGAAGCGCTGCGCGCGACGCGTCGGCTCGCCGACGATGGCGAGCCGATCCTGGTCTCGGCGGCCGACCCGCTCAACCTGGTCGGCATCCTCACGCCGGGGGCGCGCATCCCGGCGTCGAGCGGCCAGGTGATCGCCTTCCAGCGCGGCGTGCCGGTCGAGGCGGGCGACCTCGGCGCGGTCCGGAGCCGGCTCACGAGCCGCGCCGGGAGCGCCTGATCACGCTTTGGCGCGACGGGCGCGCGCCACGTAGTGGAGCCCGATCGCGAGCAGCGGGATGCAGGCCCACTGCGCCGGCGTCAAGCCGCCGTAGGTCGCGTCGCGGATGCGCAGGAAGTCGAGCGCGAAGCGGACCGGCGCGTAGCTCGTCGCGACGATCGCCACCACGTAGCCGTCGTAGCGGCGGCGGCGCGTCGTCCACTCGAGGACCCCGAACACGACGATGGTGTAGAGCAGCTCGTAGAAGCCGAGGTCGTGCCGCACCGTTCCCCCGATCTCGACGCCGAGCGGGAAGCTCGTCGGCACGCCCGGATGGTCGTGCACGGTGAAGCAGGCGAGGCGACCGAAGAGCCAGCCGCCGGTGAAGCCGTAGAGCGTGCACTCCATGCCCTGGAGGACGGGAACGCCGGCGCGACGAAAGGCGATCGCCGCCGCCACGCCGCCGCACAGCACGCCGCCGAACGACGAGTAGTCGCTGCGGAAGTCGAGCAGCACCCGCCAATCGAAGAAGTCCTCGGGCCGGTAGAGCGCCACGTCGAGCAGGTGCGAGCCAACGAAGCCGACCAGGAGCATCCAGCCGACCGCGGAGAAGATGCCATCCCAGTCGAGCGCGAAGCGCTCCGCCCAGCGGTGCATCTGGTGGATGCCGAAGAGGACGCCGAGCGAGACCAGCGGCCCGAAGGGGGCGAGGGTCAGCGGGCCGACGTGGAGCATTCCGACCTCGGGCCGGCCGAGGACGAAGCTCCGGATTAGCACGACGCCGAACAGCACCGTGAACAGGACGAGCCACGCCACCGTCGCGAGCCCGAGCGAGCCGTTCCGGGGCGGCGCCGTCGTGGTGGGAGCACGACGTGGGTTGTCGCGGACGCGCTGGATGTGGGCCCCTCCCGAGGGCGCGAGTCTACGCCGTCGCCCCGCCGATTGCACCGCAGCGCAGCGGACGGGCCGCTCGTCTGCTACCTCGCGGGCCATGCAGCGCCGTCTCCTGCCGAGCGTCGACGCGGTGCTGTCGTCGCCCAGGGCCCTCGAGCTGGGCGAGCTCTACCCGCGCCCGTTGCTCAAGGACGCCGTGCGCCGGGTGCTGCAGGAGCTGCGCCACGCCCTCGGCCGCGACGAGGCGCCGACGACGATCAGCGCCTCGCCGGAGGCGATCCTGCAGCAAGCCGAAGGCTGGCTCGCGCGCGCGGCGACCGGCGGGCTGCCGGACGTGGTCAACGCAACCGGCGTCGTCCTGCACTCGAACCTCGGCCGCGCGCCGCTCGCGCCGCGTGCGATCGAGATGCTGCGCTGCGCCGCGGAGGGGCCGGTCGCGCTCGAGCTCGACCTCGAGCAGGGCCTGCGCGGCGAGCGCGACGCGCACGTGCGCGAGGCGCTGTGCGCGCTCACCGGTGCCGAGAGCGCGCTCGTGGTGAACAACAACGCGGCGGCGCTGCTCCTCGCGCTCGACACCCTCGCCGCACGGCGGGAGGTGGTCGTCTCGCGCGGCGAGCTGATCGAGATCGGGGGCTCCTTCCGTCTGCCCGAGCTGCTCGCGAAGAGCGGGGCGATCCTGCGCGAGGCGGGTACCACCAACCGCACGCGCATCGAGGACTACACGGCGGCGATCACCCGGCGCACGGCGCTGCTGCTGCGCGCGCACCCGAGCAACTATCGAATCGTCGGATTCACCGAGCGCCCGTCGCTCGCCGAGCTCGCGACGCTCGCGCGCGAGCAGGGCGTCCCGCTGCTGGAGGACCTGGGCAGCGGCGCGCTCGTCGACCTCACGAGCTACGGCCTGCCGCACGAGCCGATGCCCGCCGAGTCCATTCGCGCGGGCGCCGACCTCGTCGCGTTCAGCGGCGACAAGCTGCTCGGCGGGCCGCAGGCGGGGATCCTGGTCGGCCGGGCGAGCCTCATCGAGCGCATGCGGCGCAACCCGCTCAAGCGCGCGCTGCGCGTCGACAAGCTCACGCTCGCGGCGCTCACCGCGACGCTCGCCGTCTACCGCTCGGCCCGTGATCCGGACGAGCTGGCGCGCGCGATCCCGGTGCTCGGCCTGCTGCACCGAACGCCGGCCGAGCTCGAGCAGCTCGCGCACGAGGCGTGCGCACGGCTTGCGGACGCGCTGCCCGAGGGCTTCCAGGTCGCCGTCATGGAATCCCGGGCCGCGGTGGGGAGCGGCGCGCAGCCGGCGGTCGAGCTGCCGAGCTTCGCGGTCGCCGTGACGCACGCCTCCTGGCCCGCGGACGAGGTCGCGCGCTTCTTCCGCTCGGCGGACCCTGCGATCGTCGGGCGCGTGGCGCAGGGGCGGCTCCTGCTCGACGTGCGGGCGGTCCGCGCGGCGCAGGACCTCGTGCCGCGACCCCGTGGGAGCGCGAGGGCATGAGCGGCTCCACGACGCACGGCACGCTGGTCATCGGCACCGCCGGGCACATCGACCACGGCAAGACCGCGCTCGTCCGCGCGCTCACCGGCCAGGAGACCGATCGGCTCAAGGAAGAGCAGGAGCGCGGCATCTCGATCGACCTCGGCTTCGCCTACTACGAGATCGGCGGGCGGCGCTTCGGCGTCGTCGACGTCCCCGGCCACGAGCGGTTGATCCGCAACATGCTCGCCGGGGCGCACGGCATCGACCTCGTGCTGCTCGTCGTCGCGGCGGACGACGGCGTGATGCCGCAGACCGAGGAGCACTTCGACATCCTGCGCCTGCTCGGCGTACGACGCGCGATCTTCGTCATCACCAAGATCGACCTCGTCGAGGAGCGGCGCGTCGCCGAGGTGCGAGACGAGATCGAGGTGCTCGCCGCCGGCACCGCCTACGCTTCGGCGCCGGTGATCGCGGTGTCGAGCGTCACGGGCGCCGGGCTCCACCTGCTGCGAGCGGAGATCGAGCGCCAGGTCGCGAGCCTGCCGCCCCGCCGCCGCGACGGCTGGTTCCGCATGCCGATCGACCGCGCCTTCGTCGTGCACGGGCACGGGCTCGTGGTGACCGGCACGGCGATCTCGGGGACCGTGCGCGAGGGAGATCTGCTCGCGCTGCGTCCGGGTGACGTGATCGCCCGCGCCCGCTCGGTGCAGGTGCACGGCGAGAGCGTCTCGATCGCCGGCGCCGGACAGCGCATTGCGGTGAACCTGGGCGGCATCGCGCGCGACGAGGCGCGACGCGGCATGCTGCTCGCCGACCCGCGCATCGAGTTCACGACCGACCGGATCGACTGCTGGGTGGAGATCCGTCGCGCGGCGAAGCGTGCCGTGCGCTCCTTCGAGCGCGTCCGGCTGCACGTGGCGACCAACGAGGTGATGGGCCGGCTCGTGGTGCTCGGCGAGGCGCGCGAGGTCGAGCCCGGCGCGGCCGCCTTCTGTCAGCTCGCGCTCGAGGAGGACGTGGTGGTCGCGAGCGGCGACCGCTTCATCCTGCGCACCGAGACGGCGACCCGGACGACCGGCGGCGGCGTCGTGCTGCATCCCTTCGCCACGCGCCACCGCGCCGACGAGCCCGAGCTGTTCGCGCGGCTCACGGCGCTGCGCGACGGAACGCGCGCCGAGCGCCTCGCGTGCTTCCTCGCCCTGCTGCACGAGTTCGCGGCGCCGCTCGGCTACGTCGCGCAGGGTCTCGCCGCCACCGACGAGGAGGTCCGGGCGGCGGCGTCGGGTCTCGACGCCGTCGTCGCGCTGCCGAGCGACGCGGACCCACAGGCCTACACGACGAGCGACAAGTGGCGCACGCTCGCGCGGCTCGTCGTCGAGGCGCTCGCCCACCACCACCGGGTGCACCCGCTCGAGCCGGGGATGGAGTCCGAGTCGCTGCGCTCGCGTCTCCGTGCCCCCGTGCCGCCGCGGCTCTGGCGCCCCGTCCTCGAGCGCCTCGAGCGGGAGAAGGTCGTGGTACGCGAGCGCTCGCTCGTTCGCCTGCCCGAGCACCGGGTCGAGCTCGCGGGCGGAGACGCCGACCTCGCGACGCAGGTGCGCGAGGCGATCTCCGGCGGCGGGTTCACGCCGCCCGACGTCAAGCAACTCGAGGCGAGCTTGCGCGTCCCGGGTGCGCAGCTCTCACAGGTGCTGCGCGTGCTCGAGCGCGAGGGCAGCGTCGTGCGCGTCGCGCCCGACCTCTACCTCGACCCCGGGGCGCTCGAGCGCGCGCGGGGGCTGCTCCTCGAGCACCTCGCGTCGCACCCGGAGATCACGGTCGCCGAATACCGGACCCTGCTCGCGGCGAGCCGCAAGTACGCGCTCGCGCTCCTCGAGCACTTCGACCGCACGGCGCTCACGATCCGCGTCGGCGACGCGCGTCGCCTGCGTCGCTAGTGCGGACCCTTGGGACGCGCTTCACCGGGGCTCGGCTGCGGCATCGACTTCGCGACGCGTTCGAGCGCCGCCTCGTCAATCGTCAAGTTGGCCTGCTGCTTGAGCTGCTCGTAGTACTGCTGGGTGCGCGCCTGCAGCGCTTCGTTGCGCAGCGTCGCGCGGATCTGCTCCTTCACCTGCTCGAAGGGCTTGGGCTCTCCCTCACGACGCTCCTCGAGCTGGATGATGTGATAGCCGTAGGGCGTCTTCACGACCTCGCTGATCTCGCCCGGGGTCTTGAGGGCGAACGCGGCCGCTTCGAACTCCGGCACCATGCGGCCGTGGCCGAAGAAGCCGAGGTCGCCGCCCTTGCGCGCGGACGCGGTGTCCGCCGAGTTCGCCTTCGCAACCTCGGCGAACCGCTCCGGGTTCTTGAGCACCTCGTCACGCAGCTCGCGCGCCTTCGCCTCGTCCTTGACCAGGATGTGGCGCGCCCTGATCGTCGTCGTCGAGTACCGGTCCGGGTTCGCCTCGTAGTGCTGCCTCACCTGCTCGTCGGTCACGGGCGGGATGTCCTGCAGCTTGCGCACCACGCGCTGCACGATCAGGCGGCGGCGCAGCTCGTTCACCTGGCGCTCGATCTCCGGGTCCTCCGCGAACCCCTGGCGCAGGCCCTCCGCGTACAGCAGCTCGTTGAGCACGTGGTTCTCGACGAACCGTCTCCGTGCGTCCACGTCCATGAGGGCGCGCGAGCGTTGCGGCAGGCGCCCGAGCTCGACGACGAGCTCCTCCGCGGTCAGCGTCTCGTCGCCGTAGCGAGCGATCACCTCACCCTGGTCCGCGGGCTTCGCAGCGGCGCCCGCCCCCGTCGTCGCGGCGCTGGACGGTGCGCCGCTCGCCGTCGCGGCCGTCGCCGGCGTGTCGGGCGCCGGCGTCCCGCGGTCGCAGCCGCCGAGCACGATCCCAGCGATGAGTCCGAGGCAGAAGAAGAGTCTCGCGATCATTGCGCCCCGTTTACAAGAAACGTTTCGGATTGCGAAAGCCTGCGCCGACGATTGACGCCGCGCGACCGACTCCGCTAAACGTCCCCGGTCCCGTATCGCCGCGTGCCGACGCGCGGGCCTCTCCGCGATGCGATTCCCGAGCGAACAACGGTTTTTCAAGTACTGCGTCAGCAAGCGTCGCACGTACCTGAAGCAGCTGTTCGAGCGGCGCAACGTGCGCGGCTTCTTCGACCTCTGGCAGGCGGAGCTGCGTCTCGCCGAGAGCCGCTTCGAGGTCGACGGCTTCTCGGGCGAGCAAACGGCGAAGCTCGGGATGCAGCTTCGCTGGCTCCTGTTGCAAGACCTGCACCAGGTCGTCCGCATGGTGGTGCCCGACTTCCCACCCGCGCCACCGAGCGTGCTCGCGTCCTTGCAAGGCGCGCTCCACCAGGTGCGGGTGTCGCGCTCGATGCTGATCGCCGGCGAGCCGGGCGTCGGCAAGGAGCAGCTCGCGATCCTGCTGCACGTCCTCGCCGGGCGCCCGGGCGCCCTCGTCCGGCTCGCGAGCGCCGAGCTCGGGCGCGGCGCGAGCTCCGCGACGCGGCAGCTCATGCCCGAGCGCGGAACCGTGTTCATCGGGCAGTTCGAGCAGATCGAGCCGGCGGCGCAGGAGGAGCTGCTCGCCTTCCTAAACGGCGAAGCGCGGCGGCGCGACCTGCTGTTCATCGTCGCGACCTCGGCGGAGCCCCGTGAGCTGGTCACGAAGCACGGCGTGCGGCGCGACCTGTTCGTCCGCGTGAGCCAGACCGAGGTCCGGCTGCCGCCGCTTCGCGCGCGGCCCCGCGACGCCGAGACCTTCGTCGGCGACGTGCTCTACGACCTGCTGCGGGTGCCCGCCGAGCGGCTTCCCGAGCTGCGCAGCGAGGCTCGCGAGCTCGCGCAGTCCTGGCGCGGCGAGCTCGTCGCGCCGGACAAGGAAGCGTACGACTACTTCGCCGAAGGGCTGTCCTTCGTCATGTGGCGCGAGCGCAAGGAGCTCGCCTCGGCCGCGCTCGAGCAACCCTGGGCCGCGCGGCTCGCCCGTCGCAGCTACCCCGGCAACTTCGCCGAGCTCCGCGACCAGGTGGCGGCGCACTTCGATCGCGAGGGTGAGCACGGCGCCGTGCGCGCGGTCGAGCCGTACGCGACGCACGCCGGCGAGCGCGAAGCCCCGGAGCCGCCGCGGCCGAGCGGGCACGCGGCGCCGCGCGACGCCGAGCCCGTCGTGCCGACCAACCTGAGCCGGGATCAGCTCCTCCGGCAGTACTACATCGCGCTGCTGCGCGAGGAGCGCGGCGACCTGCGGCGCGTCGCGCTGCGCGCCGGCCGCCGACTGCGCAGCCTGCACGCGGAGCTCGCGCGCCTCGACGTCCGCACCGCGTCGCTGGGCTCCCTCTCGACACCGCAAGACGAACCCTGAGCAGAGCGCGCCGCGATAATGAGTTGCCTGCGGCGCGCGCATGCGACACGATCCGGGCCCCGTGGCCGTATGGTACGTGCTATCAGGCGACGAGTTCGCAACCGATCCGACTTCGAGGAGCTTCCAGATGGATGATGTGTTGCGTCAAGCGGAGGCGCTGCTCCGCTTTTCCGGCGAGGTGGAGAACCGCATGGTGGAGAGCGGCCTCGGCGGCGTGAACGGCGTGATCGAGAGATACATCCAGCTCCGCCAGGCGCTCGATCGTCTGAGCCAGCGCGAGCTCGACTGGGCGAAGGGCGAGGTCGATCGCCTGATCGCCACGCTGACCGGGGTCGCGGAGCAGCTCGAGCAGCTCCGGGCGATCAAGCTCGCGATCGTCGACCAGCGCTGAGCACGCCCCGCGCGGCGGAGCGAAGCGTGATGCCGCACGCGACGCCGCCCGCGTCGAGCGCCACGTCGAGCGGCGAGCCGACGCGGCTCGGGACGAAGCTCTGGTGCAGCTCGTCCAGCGCCGCGTAGGCGGCGCACAGAGCGAACGCCGTCGCCGCCACGGCGCCCCGCGTGCGCGTGCCGTCGTCGAGCGCGCGGCAGGTGAGGACGGCGAGGATGGCGTACTCCGTGACGTGTGCGAGCTTGCGCAGGACGGCGTGCGCCGCGAGCAGCGTCGCGGGCGACGCGCCGGGCCAGAGCCAGCCCAGGAGCGGCAGGAGGAAGGAGCCCGTCTGCTCGCCGCGGAACGCGTCGCTCGAGAGCAGCGCGATCACGCCCGCCCAGGCGACGACGGGCAGCCAGGCCGACCAGCGTCCGCGCGGCGGCGCGGCCTCCCGTGCCCGGACCGCGGCTTCGCGTCTCAGGGCTTCTCGGCCTGCGCGGCCGCCTGCGGGCCGCGCCGAGCGCGCTCGATCGCGAGCGCGTACTGGAAGTGCTCGGGGCGCAGCGAGCCCGCGACCTTGCGGCCGTTGATGAAGAAGGTCGGCGTCGACTGGACGCCCGCCGCGACACCGGCCGCGACGTCGGCCGCGACCTTGGCCGCGGCCGCCGGCGAAGCGAGGCAGCGCTCGAACTCGCCCTGGTCGAGGCCGAGGCGCGCCGCGTAGCCGACGAGGCTCGGCGTGTCGAGCGCGCTCTGGTTCTCGAAGAGGATCCCGTAGTACTCCTTCGCCTTGCCCTGCGCGGCGGCGCACTCGTACGCTATGGCCGCCTGGCACGCGTGCGGATGGCCCTCGAACTTCACCTCCGGATTGCAGTCCGAGTTGAGCGGAAAGTTGCGATGCACGAGGCGGACGTTCTTCGACGACTCGCCGGCGAGCACGCGGCCAAGGTCGACGTACGCCCGCGCGCAGGCTGGGCACTCGAAGTCCGAGAACTCGACGAGGGTCACGACCTCGTCGGGCGCTCCGTCCTCGTCGACGTTCAGGTCGACGACCGGCTGCGAGATGTACCAGGCGTAGAAGCGCGGGTCGGCACGGCGGATCTCGTCGACCGTCAAGGCGGCGCTCGCGGTGTCGCGCGGGAGCTGAATCAGGACCAGGGCGACGACGAGCGCGAGGGTGATCCCGGCACTGGGCAGCCAGAAGCGCAATGGCGACCAGCCCGGCGGTGCGCTGGCGCGCAGCATTCCCGCAATGGCCGCCGCCACGCCGAACAGCCCGACGTTCACCGCGTCCAGCGACAAGCACAGCGGACACGCCACGCCGATCACGAACGTCGAGATGATGAAGAAGTACACCGAGACGACGAACATCGCCGCGGTGAAGGCGGCGAGCGTCGCGGCGGAGCGCATGCGTGCCTCACCGCGGGCGCCCCGAAGCGAGTACGCGAGCGCGCCGGTCACGACGTAGGCGGCGAGCGCCCAGCCGGCGACCGGGATGTTCAGCACCGTCGCGTACGAGCTGCCGAGCACGGTGTTGCACGACATCGTCGCCGAGACGTCGCAGAAACTCGTGTACGCGCCCTGGCCACTCGAGAGTCGATGGTGGATATAGAGCACCACCGCACAGAGCGCGGCGCCGAGCACGGAGAGGAAGATCGCGACGGTGGGTAGGATGCCGATGTCGGGCGCCGCCGAAGAGGCTGCCGGGGAGCGACGCTCCGTTCTCATGACGATCGCGGATCCTAGCCACCCCCTATCCGCAATTCAACGCGCTGCGCGCCGCCTGCGCGGGTGCGTGCTCGCGCTCGTCGCGCTGCTGATCGCGGCGAGCGGCGCGCACGCGCAGTCGCTCGTGCACAACGGCGCATTCACCGAAGGGTCGGGCGACAAGCCGGACGGATGGACCACCGAGCAGTGGAGCCCGACGGTCGGCACGACCTTCGAGTGGCGGCGCTCGCCGACGGGCCCCGGCGTCGTCGTGGTCCGCAATCCCGCGCCGAACGACGCGCGCTGGACGCAGACGGTGCGCGTGCAGCCCGAGACCTGGTACCGGCTCTCGGGCTACGTCCGCGCGGTCGGCGTCTCGACGTCGGGCTTCGGCGCGAGCCTCTCGGTGCTCGGCGGCTTCGAGAGCACGCGCGAGCTCGAAGGGGCGGACAGCGGCTGGCAGGCCGTCTCGATGTGGATCAAGACGAAGCCCGGCCAGACGCAGCTGACCATGGCCTGCCGGCTCGGCAACTACGGCCAGATCGCGGCGGGCGAGGCGCACTGCACGGGCATCGAGCTCACGCCGGTCGGCTCGCCGCCGCTCAACGCGGACTACGTCTACGGACCGGTCGAGGAGGTGACGGCGCCGGTCGGGCTCATGGCGGCGCTCGGCATCGTGCTGCTGCTCGGCTTCGCGCTCTTCGTCTACGGCCGCGTCCCCGCGGAGGTCGCGCTCGGCGAGCGCTTCGCCCTGCTCGGCGTGCTGCTGGCGCTGCTCGTCGTCAAGCTGCTGGTGGCGCCGTACTTCCAGTACCGGGTCGACGTCGGCTCGTACTCGGCCTGGGCGCTGAAGCTCGCGACCGAGGGACCGGCGCGCTTCTACGCACCCGGCTACTTCGCCGACTACCCGCCCGGCTACATGTACGTGCTGTGGGCGGTCGGGCTCATCGCCCAGGGGCTCGGGCTGGGGTGGCAGTCGCCCTCGTTCGTCGCGCTGCTCAAGCTGCCGGCGCTGCTCGCCGACCTGGCGATCGCGCGTCTGATCTTCGTCCGTCTGCGAGCGGGACGCCCCCGTTTCGCGTGGCTCTGCACCCTCGCCTTCGCGCTCAACCCCGCGCTGCTCCTGAACTCGACGATCTGGGGGCAGACCGACTCGGTGCTCGCCCTGCTCGCGCTGCTCGCCTTCCTCGCGCTCGGCGATCGGCGCTTCGAGATCGCCTGGATCCTCGCGACGCTCGCGGTCCTCACCAAGCCGCAGGCGCTGCTCCTCGTGCCGCTCTTCGTCCTCTGGCCGTGGGGCTGGTGGAAGAGCGGCCGGCCGCTCTCGGCGCTGCTCTGCATCCTCGCCACGGTGTACGTCGTCGCCGATCCGTTCCGCGGCGACCGGCCGTGGTCGTGGCTGATCGAGCTCTACACCGGCACGACGGGGTACTACGCGGAGACCTCGGTCAACGCGATGAACCTGCCGGCGCTGCTCTTCGGCATGCGCGGCAACGACGCCGTCGAGACGCTCGGGCTGAGCGCGCAGACCTGGGGCTTCGTGATCGGCTTCGCGGTCGGGCTCGCCTTCCTGATTCCGTATCTCAGGGTGCGCAGCCGCTCGCTGCACGCCGGCCTCGTCGCGTCGGCGACGCTGGTCGCGTTCATGTGCTTGACGAGGATGCACGAGCGCTACCTCTACCCGTTCTTCGTCTTCGCGGGACTGCTCGGCGTGACGGGCCGCGTGGGCGCCCTCTACTGGGTGCTCTCCGCGCTGTTCTTCGCGAACCAGCTCCTCGTCTACCTCTACCAGCAGGACGCGAGCGCCGGACCGGTGTGGCTCTGGCGCACGATCTCGGTGCTCAGCGTCGCGGCGATGGCCGGCTGGCTGGTCCTCTACCGGCGGATGGCGCGGGGACAGGAGCACGTGCCCGGCGCGGCCGCGCTCGACGAGGACGACGAGCGCTGGCGCGAGGCGGTGACGGCGTCGCGCGCCGCTGCTCTCGAGGCGGCGCCGGCCGCCCGCACGCCGTCCGACGAGCCGGGCGAGGCGCTCGGACCCCGGTGGCGGTGGCAGGAGATCGCGTTCCTGGTCGTGCTCGTCGCGGTGTCGGTTGCGATCCGCACCTGGCGCATCGGTCAGCCGACCGACCTCGTGTTCGACGAGATCTACTTCGTCGAGCAGGGGCGGAACTACCTCGAAGGCAAGGACTTCATGGACCCGCACCCGCCGCTCGCGAAGCTGACGATCGGCTTGAGCATCATGCTGTTCGGCGACACCCCGACCGGCTGGCGCCTGATGAACGCGGCCGTCGGCTCGGCGCTGGTGCCGCTCATGTACTGGCTCGCACGCCTCCTCTTCCGCCGTCGCATGGCGGCGGCGTTCGCGGCCGCCCTGATCGCGTTCGACGGCCTGTGCATCGTGGACTCACGGATCGCGGTGATCGACATCCACTACGTTACCTGGGGCGTCGCGGCCTACGTGTCGACGATCCGACTGGTGCGCAAGGAGCGCTTCCACGACGTGTGGTGGCTGCTCCTCACCGGCACGCTGATCGGCCTGTCGGTTGCGGCGAAGCTCTACATCCCGTTCTTCAGCTTCCTGCTCGTGCTCGGAACGCTGTTCGTCACGGCGTGGGGCTTCGCGAAGCGGCACGGCAGCGAGCCGCTGCGCTACGCGCTGTTCCCGGTGTTCGTGGTCGCCGCGACGGCGAGCGTGGTCTACGTCCTGTCGTACGCCCCGCACTTCCTGTGGGGCTGGTGGCACTCGCCGCTCGACCTCGTCAAGTACATCGTGATCAAGGTGCCCGAGTACCAGGCGGCGGTCAGGGACGCGACGCACCCCTACAGCTCGAAGTGGTGGACGTGGCCGCTCCTCCTGCGGCCGGTCTGGTACTACTGGAAGGATCCCGGCCCCGAGCCCGGGATGGTGGTCGGCATCTGGGGCTCGGGGAACCCGCCGGTGTGGTGGGCCGCCCTGCCGGCGCTCGGGCTCGCGGCGTGGTACGCGATCCGCGAGCGGCGGCTCGCGCTGGTGTTCGTCGTCGCCGGCTGGGTGATCCACCTCACCCCGTGGGTCGGCATCAGCCGCACGCTCTTCCTCTACCACTACCTGCCGTCGCTGCTCTTCGGCCTGCTCGCGCTGAGCTGGATGCTCGACCGCCTGTGGCACGGCGAGGGCGGCCTCGTCGAGCGCAGCATCGTCGGTGCGGTGCTGCTGGGCAGCCTCCTGCCCGTCGCGATGGCGACCGTCGGCGTCACCGGGGCGATCGTCTTCATCGGGCTGCTGGCGGGCTACGAGAAGCTCGTGTTCTCCGGGAAGCGCGACCAGACGCGTGTCGGCCGGCTCGCGGTCGGAGCGTACTGCGCGTCGGTGCTGGCGGTCGCGATCTACTTCCTGCCGATCTGGCTCGGCACGCCGGTCACCAAGCGCGCCTGGGAAGCCCGCATGTGGATCTCGGGCTCGAAGTGGATGAACTGGATATGAGCTCGCGCGCCTCGCTCCTGCGGCGAGTGCTCGTCGCCGCCGTCGTGCTCGTCGCGTGCTGCGCCGTCGCCGGGCGCGCGCACGCGGCGTCCGAGCTGGTGAAGAACGGGCTCTTGACGTCGGGCCGCGACGGCAAGCCCGACCACTGGGTCTACGAGGCGTACAGCCCGGGCCCCAGCGTGACGCAGGGCACCTGGACCGTGGACGAGAACGGCGTCGGCGTGCTCTCGCTGTCCGGCGTCAAGCCCAACGATGCACGCTGGGTGCAGAGCGTCCCGGTGTCGCCGTCGACCTGGTACCAGGTGACCGGCTGGGTCCGCGCGGAGAACGTCGGTGCGAGCACGATGGGCGCCTACCTCTCCGTGATGGACACGTTCTACAACTCGCGCGACCTGCGCGGCACGACGGGCTGGACGCCGGTCGGCTTCTGGGTGAAGACCGGGCCGCTCGAGACCACGCTCAAGATCGCCTGCCGGCTCGGCGGCTACAGCTCGCTCAACATCGGTCTCGCGCAGTGCACCGGGATCTCGGTGGTCGCCGCCGGCGCCCCGCGCCCGGGCGAGCCGTTCGTCTACGGCGGGACGCCCGGCGAGGCCGGGTCGAGCGGGGTGCCGATCGCGCAGGGCGCCGCCGTGCTGGTCGCGATCGGCATCGCGCTGCTCGTCTGGCGCTACCTGGCGCCGCCCGCCGCACGCATCCCGCCGTGAGCCGCGGGACGCTGCTCGCCCTCGTCCTGCTGGCGCTCGTCGGCGGCTGGCTGCGCTTCACGTCCACCAGCTTCGGGCTGCCCGACAAGTACCGTCCGGACGAGGAGTACATGATCTCGCGCGCGCTCGGCTTCGAGCGCGACTGGAACCCGCACTTTACCGTCTACCCGGCGGCCCACATGTACGTGCAGCACGCCGTGCTGCGCGCCTACGCGCGGCTCGTCGGCTACCGCACGAACTTTCGCGAGGTGTACGCGACCGACCAGCAGAGCCTCGCGTACCTCGTCGCACGCTGGACGTCTGCCGCCTTCGGAACGGCCACCATCCCCGCGACCTACCTCGCCGGCGCGCGCGCGTTCGGCCCCGGCGGCGCGCTCGCCGCGGCCACGATCGTCACCTTTTCGACGCTGCACGTCCGGGAGTCGAAGTACGCGACGACCGACGCGACGACCATGTTCTGGTTGACGATCGGCATCTGGCTCATGCTGCGCGTGATCCGCGTCGGCGCCGTGCGCGACTCGCTGCTCGCGGGGCTCGTCTGCGGCTTCGCGATCGCAAACAAGTACCCCGCGGGTGCGATCCTCGCGGGCCTCGCGGTCGCGCACGTCGAGGCGCGCTGGCGCGAGGGACGGACGCTCTGGCGCGTGATCCGCGACCTCCGCCCGTACGTCGCGCTCTACGCGGCGGTGATCGCATTTCTCTGCTCGACTCCGTACTTCGTCCTCGACTGGGAGCAGACCGTCAAGGACTTCGAGTACCAGCGCGGCTTCCTGCAAAGGGGCGTGGGCAACGAGCTCGCCGGCTGGGGCTGGCCGTGGCTCTTCGGCAAGGTGCTGCCGCACGGCTTCGGGCTGCCGCTCGCGGTGCTGCTCGTCGCGGGGCTCGTGTGGGGCGTCGTGTGGCCTCGTCTCGGGACGCTGTCGCTCGTCGCCTTCGTGCTCCTCGCCTTCGTCGGCATGACGAGCAGCCGCTACTCGTTCTACCGCTACGCGATCATCCCGCTCCCGGGGCTCGCCCTTCTCGCAGGCCGGCTCGTCGCCGACGTCGCGCGCGGGCTCGAAAGACGCCTCGCCCCGCGCCGCGCCGCGCTCGCGGCGGCGGTCGGGCTCGCGCTGGTGCTCACGCCGTGCGTGATTCGCGACTGGAAGCTGAACCGCCTCCTCGCGCGTCGCGACACGAGGACCATCGCGCGCGAGTGGATCGAGAAGAACGTCCCGACGCCCGCGAAGATCGCGGCCACCCACCACCTGACGCCGTACGGCAAGCCGCAGCTCCCGGGAGGGTACAGCTACGTCGCCCTCGAGAGCCTCGACGCGCTTTGCGCGAAGGGCGTCCGCTGGGTGCTCTCGGACTCCTCGCCGCTCGCCTTCTACTCGCCCGGGCCGACTCCCGAGCAGCTCCGCGAGCTCGAGAGCGGCGCCGAGCTCGTGCTCGACATCGACCCGCACGAGGAGGGTGCGCCAACTCCGATTTTCGACATGGCAGACGCCTTCTACGCGCCGCTGGCGCACGCCTCGAGCATGAAGCGTCCGGGGCCGCGGATCCGGATCTGGAAGATCCCCTGACCCTGGGCTACGAGCGGCCCATGGAGAAGGTGACCGTCTACCACAACCCCGTGTGCAGCAAGTCGCGCGGCGCGCTCGAGATCCTCCGTGAGCGCGGCGTCACCTGCGACGTCGTCGAGTACCTGAAGACGCCGCCCGACCGCGCGACGCTCGAGCGCTTCCTCGACTTGCTGCCCGGCGAGCCGCGCGAGCTCGTGCGCAAGGACAAGCGCTTCAAGGAGCTCGGGCTCGACGAGCGCGACTATGTGACGCGCGAGCAGGTGGTGAGCCTCCTGCTCCGCCACCCCGAGCTGATGGAGCGTCCAGTGGTGATCCGCGGCAACCGCGCGGTGATCGCGCGCCCGTCCGAGCGCGTGCTCGAGCTGTTCGACGGAGCCTCGTGACGACCGTCGAGCCGAGCGCGCAGGCCGAGGAGCCGGCGACCTCCTACGCGCCCGCCGAGGAGCGCCCGCTCACCCACGTCGGCGCGCTGCTCGTCTTCGACGGTCCGCTGACGCGCGGCGAGGTGCTGCGCACGGTCGCCCGCGCGACGCGCTCGCACCCGGAGCTGCGCTCGCGCCCGGCTCGCCTGCCGCTCGCCGCCGACCTGCTCGCGTGGTCCGCGGACACCGACTTCCACATCGCCCGGCACGTGCGCGCGGTCGACGCGGGGGAGGCGCTCGAGCGCGTCGTGAGCGCCCTCTGGTCGCAGGCGCTGCCCGCCGGCCGCCCGCCCTGGCAGGTCGACCTTCTGAGCGGGCCGGACGACCAGGGCGCG